>JAEEGL013597989.1_pt1 | contig 17238 bp, 11 predicted proteins | sample 9134231 | NCBI WGS metagenome assembly JAEEGL01 (sample SAMN16246548, study PRJNA631951) | gut metagenome | biome: gut microbiome; feature: rumen; material: fiber-attached | host: Bos | place: Iran: Karaj | collected 2018-10
GCTTACAACGGAATCTACATCGGTGCTGAGGCAGCTCTCACACTTGTGCTCATCAGCATCCCGGCAGTGAACAAAGCCCTCAAGCGTATCCGTGTAATGGCTAATGAGGAAGAAATCCGCGACGCCCTTCCCCAGGGATGACCGGAAACGTTAAAATAAAGAACTTCCCACTTCCTGATATTGTTCAAACAGGAAGCAGGAAGTTTTTAGTTAAATATTTATTGACTTCCCTAACGTGAAGGAGTAGATTATTCGCTCCTTCACTTTTTTTACGGTTATTTTCTCTAAGGCCTCCTGGTAATAGTCAAGCTGGACCTTGTATTTCCTGACCAGTTCATCCGGAGTCTTAACCTTATCGGTCTTGTAGTCCAGAAGAACCAGCCCATCGTCCTCTTCAAACCACACATCGATAATTCCCTGAATGAGGACAAGTTCTTCCTCCGGAAGGTTCTTGTCTATTCTGGAGGCAGGAACTCCCATCATAAATGGAGATTCACGGTATAGGCGTGATGATTCCATGGCTGTTTTCATCCTTAATCCCACAGGACTCTCACAGAACTTCCTGATATCGGCAGCATCAACGCTTTTCTCCGCGCCTTCAGAGAGTCGTCCTTCCTCTTCCTGAGCCTTAATAAACGCATCTATATCGCCCGCTCTCCTATCATATTCTCCGGGCTCTTCATAGAGGAGTTCCATGATTTTGTGGTAGATAGTACCCCGTGCTGCACCGGTAGCCTTATCCGGAGTGCCTGTCACAAATCCGGGGATAATCTCTTCCTCTTTGATCAGCCTTGCTGAAGGCTCTATTTCCTCCTCAAGCTGAGCTTTCTTAAGCTCCGAAACAGTTGTTTTGACAAAGAGCTTATTATATGCGGAATAGGGATATACGTATGAGAATCTGTCGCTGTAATACTCTATTTTGTCCTTATCCGCAGTTTGCAGGTCATCTCTGAGATCTTTCAATCTAAGTACACTCTTCGCTTCCTTCTCAAGCTCCGAAGCCTTGAGTTCAGCAGGTGATATCACTTTGAAAATGAATGGTGCCATACTGTCCTCTGTGGCAACCTCTTCGATTTCCATACCAACAGCGTCTGCGAAGTTCTTAAAGTCAGGATGATTTACAAGTGCCATAAAAATCAGCTCCTGATAGCTCATGGCACTGCTTCTCTGAAAAACAGGGAGTAGATACGGCTGAATGCCTTCCTGCGGAGCTCTGCCTCTAAACCTGAGGATATCCTGAATTTTCTTCCTGGTATCCCCGCTCACTGTCTCTTCGCCTTCTCCAACCTTGATCTGTCCGGTCAGGATGAGTTTTTCTTTGGCTCTTGTCATGGCCACGTACAGTATCCTCATCTCTTCCCCCAGAATGTCCATCTTCATGCGCTCATCCATGACGATTTTTCTCAGCGTCTTATATCTGATGCGTCTGTCCAGATCAATGGCATGCGTGCCTATTCCGAGGTCCATATCGCAGATAACTGCATCCTTTGTGTCCATGTAATTAAATGCCTTGGAAATGCCCGACACAAAAACGATGGGGAATTCAAGCCCCTTGCTCTTATGTATGCTCATTATCCTCACAACATCGGCATTTTCATCCAATATACCCGCTTCACCATAATCAACCTGATATTTTGAGAGCTGTTCGATATATCTGACAAAATGGAATACCCCTCTGAAGCTGGTCTTCTCGTAATCGAGAGCTTTTTCTACCAGCATACTGAGATTGGCACATCTTTTCTCCCCGCCCGGAAGAGCGGCACAATACTCATAGAAACCTGTTGAACTATAGATATCCTTTATCAGTTCACTGACAGGTAAGTAGCTGCTTTTATGCCTGTAATTCGATATAAATTGAATGAAATTACGTATTTTCTGAATAAGCTCAGCTTTTAACTCATTTCCCTCAACCGCGTCACTATCAGCTCTGTTCAATATTTCATAGAAGCTGTCTCCCGCTATTACTTCTTTGACTGAGTATTTGTCATGGGCCCTTATGAGCGCCAGTTCCTCATCGCTGAAATTCCCTATAGCCGAGTGCATCACGCTGACAAGCGGTATATCCTGTAGAGGATTACTGATGACACTTAGGAGATTCAGCACGGTGACAACCTCTGTCGCAGAAAAATACCCGGTTCTGGATTCCACATATACAGGTATCCCCTGGTCTTCAAGCACCTTTCTAAATGTGGCATCCCATCCACTGGTAGCCCTGAGGAGTATGACAATATCACTGTATCTTACAGGTCTGAAACCACCATCTTTATCCGTGACCATGCCGGTCTGCATTAGTTCTTTTATTCTGCCTGCAATGACAGCAGCCTCAAGTTCCCTTCCCTCTGAAGTTTTCCTATCCTCCAGATTCGCAAACAGAAGCTCCGATACAAACATCCGACTATCCTCCGGTTCCGGATAATAGTCTGCTCCTGCTACCAGCGCAGCATCTTCATCATAACGAACGCCGCCCAGGTCCTCGCCCATGATCTGCTCGAATATGTAATTGACGCCATCCAGAACCAGCTTACGGCTTCTGAAATTAGCGTGAAGAGATATTTTTCTCTCATCCGCCTTTTCTTCAGAGGAATATCTGTTCATTTTGTCCATGAATATCTCGGGACGCGCCAGTCTGAACTTATATATACTCTGCTTCACATCACCGACCATAAACCTGTTAAGATGGCCATTTTCCACCCGCGATACCGATGCCAGGAGAATTTCCTGCACATTATTTGAGTCCTGATACTCATCGATCATGACCTCTTCGTAGAATTCTCTGTATTGCACAGCCGTGTTGGTGGGCTCATAGCCCCCATCTTCATTCTTCCTTACCAGAATCTGAAGCGCCAGGTGCTCCATATCGCCGAAGTCAATTATGCCCTTTTCGCGTTTTCTCTCATCAAATCTGTTCTTGAATTCAATCGCAAGCTCTGCCAATACTTTGACCGGATCCGCAACCAGCGACATATGGGAGATTATTGTCTTTTTATCCTCTGTAAAATAGCCGCCTGCGAGGCCACTGATCTGCTTTTTCGCATAGTCTCTGTGACCCTTTGCAGCTTCCCTTTTATCAGTATTAACCAATGGATCCTTCTTTGATGGAAGTCTGTCAAAACTGATATCAAGAATATGCGCACGAAGTTCATCGTAGGACAGCTCTTTTGCCTCCAGAATGCTATTTACACTTGCCAGTTCTTTCTCCAGCAGATCAGCATAAACACCCGGTCCGTCCGGTTCATTTGAGAGGTGGAGCGCCCTGCTCAGCCTGTCTCTGCACTCTGTCAGAACCACCTCAGCCTTTTTCATGCAGTCCTTTACAAAGAAAGTATCTTCAAACTCCTCTTCCGTCACTGTGTAGTCCAGCATCCTCTCAGATAGCCAGTCCTCCGGAAAAGGCATACTCATGGCATAGTCGTAGAGCTGAAGTATGAATTCTTCAAGCTTTCTGTCGTTATTACCGGTTGCAAAATACTCGGTCCACCTAAGGAATCCCTCATCAGCCTCAGCGTATCTGTCCTCAAGGAGTTCTTCCATAACATCAGCCCTTATGAGCTTCATCTCACCCTCATCTCCGACACGGTACGAAGGATCTAGTCCTATATCATTAAAATTGCTTCTGATCACATACTGACAGAAGGAATCAATGGTGGTTATCTGCGCACCATGAACAAGCGTCTCCTGTCTCTGAAGATGAGCGTTGTCAGGCTCTACAAGAAGCCGCTTTTGTATCGCTTGAAGGATTTTCTCCTTCATCTGAGCTGCGGCAGCCTTGGTAAAGGTAACCACAAGGAGTCTGTCGATATCTATCGGTTTGTCACCGGTTATACGCTGTATTATCCTCTCTACGAGGACTGTAGTTTTTCCTGATCCCGCAGCCGCCGACACCAGGAGATTACAGTCTCTTGCATCGATTACCTGCTGCTGTTCTTTAGTAAATCCCATGTCTGATACTCTCCATGATCTCATCATCATTCATCTTCTTCAGTTCACGCTTGCAATACCCCGGAACCGAATCATCGAAGCCGCAGATGGATCTGAAACTGCAATAATCGCAGGCTGATCTGTCCCCCATCTCATATGGACTGACTTCTATATCGCCGTCAACAATCCTTTTGCCGTTTTGCTTTACAAGCTTACGCACATATTCTGAGATTTCATCAAAGTCATCTCCCGGCATCACATCGGAGCCGGCCTTGCTGAAATCCCCGCCCTTATTGAGCTTGACCTTTATTACGTCAGATTCGGAGCCGATTTCATGATCAAGCAGATCCACCACTGCTCTGTCTTCCATAATCACGCCGCGTGGACGAAGGCTCTTCCTGACCATTTCATTAACTGCATCTGCGCCGGCACCTTCGGGCAGGTTTTCACCCTCCAGAACAGGATCAGACAGATGATAATACAATAGGGCTGCCGGAACGACCTCCTTGCCCTTACTGTTCTTCTTCTCCATATCGCGGGCCACATTCATATACATAACGAGCTGCAACTGCAGGCCGTAATACAGTGCACACAGATCGAATTTCTTATCACCCGACTTGAAATCTATGACCTTTACATATACATGGTCCGCATCCTCGCAGGTATCCACACGGTCGATACGGCCTGTTAATTTCATCTTTTTCAAAATCCTGCCACGCTCATCCTCAGTGAGGTTCACATTTATGGCATCTATATCTCCGACCTCATCAAATCCGGTCTCCATGTATTTAGGCATAAAAGAGCCCTTTTGGAGCTGATACTGCAAGGTATCTACCGATCTTCCAAGGATTCTCCTTATCCTGTTACGCGCAGACAGATTCCTGCTGCCTTCTCCCAGGATATTGCTCTCATATTCGTTTACAAAGCTCTCAAAGGATTCATCCAGTATGCGCTCCCCCTGCTCCTTATTAAAGGTCTTCCAGGTCAGATTCTCCTTCTCAAGATTATGTGAAAATGTCTCGAGCACGCCATGGAAAACATTTCCAAGGTCAGAAGCCTCAAAGGAGAACTCCTCCCGCTCTTTTATCCCCAGTCCATATCTGAGGAAGTGGGCATAGGCACACTGAGCGAACTTCTCCAATCTGCTAACCGAATTCACCAGCACATTGCCGTAAAGCATGGTAGCTACAGCCTCTGTAAGCGGTTTTGCAGCATAATTCATGCCTGCTGCTTCGAGCATTCTCTTAAGTCTGTCCTTCTTATCCTCTCCCTGCTCAAGTAAAGCTCTGTAAAGAGCCTTGAAATCCTCTGCTGTATCCGCATCCATATACCCTTCTGTATATCTTCGAATATTCTCAGACACAAAGGATAATGCCACATCTGAAGTCTGCAGTATCTGATGGATGTCACCTTTCTCCGCACTGATGGTCTGTACTCCCGGGAACATCATCCCTATCTTACTGATGATATATGCAGGTCTGATACTGCTTCCATCTGGCGTCAGATGGGAGTATGACAGATACAGATTCTGCGACGGTTTGGTAAGGTTCATATAGAGGTACAGCCTCTGAATATACATCTGCTGCCTCGGTGTCGGCGCCATCTCTATATCAGTAGCGGAGTCGATGAGGAACTGCCTCTCTATATCCGAAATGATTCCACCGGTGCCTGTCCCCTTGGGAATGAGGTCATCATTAACACCAAGGAAAAACAGATTCTTTACCTCATTCAGCCTCGTGCGCTCTATATCGCCCACAACGATTCTGTCCACGCTCTGTGGTATCGTTCCAATTTCTATATCTCCGAATCCAACCTCCAGAATATCCAGATATTCTTTGACAGGGAGTTTCTCATCCCCCATGAGTGTCGTTATCTGCGTAAGAACCTCCATCACCTTGTCATAGATTACTGCATACTCCTTGGCCCTTACCTCATCGCCTTCTTCATGGAAAAGCTGTTCATATCCGGAGAGTTTGTTCCTTGTATCGCTAACAGTTATCATTTCATAAACTGCTTCCGAAAGAGCGCGCACCTCACCGCCATCCGCATTAAACAGGGGTTCTAATAATGTCTGCACTCTTTTTCTGTATCCGTTTATCTGCTCAAGATATTCCGCAATAAGTGCGTCACCATTTTCACCTTTTTCCAGTCTTTTCCTTACGGTACCGGGGATTTTGGTAAATTCATTCTTCCAGTTTTTCCTGCCTCTGATTCCCAATGCCCTGACATAGTTCTCAAGACTGTCTGTCTCCTCATCCTTAAAATCAGGGATTCCGCTCCTCAGGAAGTGAAACAGCGCATCATAGCTGTAGCCTGTGCTGACTGTGAGGAGAGCACTGCGAATAAACTCAATGAAGGGATTGAGCTTGATATTACCTGTCTGATCGAGATATATCGGGATGTCAAATTCGCCGGATGCTTCATTTATAAGGTCGCCGTATCTTTCAAGGCTTCCGCACACAATGGCGAAATCCCTGTAATGAAGTTCTTCCTGATCTCTTATAAGCTCTTTGATCTTCGACAGCACAAACCTGACCTCACTCTTAACATCTATCGCATCCATGAAAGTGATGTTAGAAGGAGTCCCTTCATAAGCCTCATTTCCATATCTGAAAAGATGCTGCTCAAGGAACGAAAGCTCCGGATTGGAAGCATGTCTGCTTTTCTCTGATTTCTTTATGAAAACATCCCCAGAGTGGCTGTTTCTGTATTCTGCCCATGTATTGAAATCAGGAACCAGCTTGGGCTCCTGTTTTTTCTCATTTTCATATTCGAGGCGCAGAATATCATGAACTGTTTTTTTACTAAGTAAAAACAGCTCCTGCTCTGCACACTTATCATATATGTATGGATTGTCTCCCTCTCCGAGTGAGAAGGAAAAGATGACTTCATCCGCAAGAGCTAACAGCTCACCTATCACCTGGTACTGGATAGGTGTGAAGCCGGTAAAGCCGTCAAAAACGATGACACTTCCCGGGATGAGTCGTGATTTTGGAAGAGCTCTGCACAATATGTCCATGGTCTCTTCCTGAGCTATGAATTTGTCGCTGATGTAGTCCTTAAAACCCTTATACAGAGTCTGAAGGTCCTGCAATTTGGCGTGCAGTACGCCTTTACCTGATGATACATCGATAAGCTTGTTAAGGTCCTCCGGTTCAATGCGATACTGCATGAATTCTGAGATGGTGGACTTAACCTCGTCGATATATCCCATTTTGTGCATATTGGCACCGATCACTGTCAGTTCCTCCGACATAATCTCTGCGACGTGACGAAGGACCAGACTCTTACCCATGTCATCGAGCACTTTCTCCCGGCTCTCACCCACCTCTTCAAATATGCGGTGAGACAACCGGGAAAAGCTAAGTACATCGATATTCATGATCCCGTTATTGGGATGCTGCCTGACAGTATCAAGCTGCGTCTGCATGGTGAACTGATCGGGAACCACAATAAGGAAGTTCCTGTCATGCTCCTTAAGGCTTCTCTCAATCATTTCCTGCCTGAGATAGTAGCTCTTGCCGGATCCTGAAGCACCAAATACAAAACGCAGCATAAATAATTCTCCTTAATATAAATATTAGTGATGGAAGAATCTCATACCGGTGAATGCCATAACCATATCATGATCGTTAGCTGCCTGTATGACATTATCATCTCTCACAGAGCCGCCGGGCTGTGCAACATATTTTACACCGCTCTTAGCTGCTCTCTCGATGTTATCTCCGAAGGGGAAGAATGCATCTGAGCCAAGTGCAACTTCTGTGTTTTTATCAAGCCATGCTCTCTTGTCTGCCTCAGTGAAAACATCAGGCTTAACCTTGAAGAGGTTCTGCCACTTGCCATCTGCAAGGACATCCATGTAATCTGCACCGATGTAGAGATCGATGGTGTTGTCCCTGTCTGCTCTTCTGATATCATCAAGGAAAGGAAGCTCTAATACCTGAGGTGCCTGACGAAGGAACCAGTTGTCAGCCTTGGAGCCTGCAAGACGTGTGCAGTGAATTCTTGACTGCTGTCCTGCTCCGATTCCGATAGCCTGTCCGCCCTTTACATAGCATACTGAGTTGGACTGGGTATACTTAAGTGTGATGAGTGAGATCAGAAGGTCCTTCTTAGCAGCATCGGAGAGATTCTTATTCTCTGTAACGATATTCTCCAGCATCTTATCATCAATTATTATATCATTGTGTCCCTGCTCAAAAGTAACACCAAATACCTGTTTTTTCTCGATTGCTGCAGGTCTGTATTCAGGATCAACCTTGATAACCGCGTAGTTGCCGTTCTTCTTGGCCTTGAGGATCTCAAGAGCCTTATCTGTATATCCGGGAGCGATTATTCCATCTGATACCTCTCTCTTGATAAGGCGTGCTGTATCCTCATCACAAGTATCTGACAGTGAGATGAAATCTCCGAAGGAAGACATTCTGTCTGCACCTCTTGCTCTCGCATAAGCTGATGCCATGGGAGAAAGATCGCCCAGATCCTCTACCCAGTAGATTTTCTTCTCAATATCTGTAAGCGGAAGACCTATAGCAGCTCCTGCAGGTGATACATGCTTAAAGGATGTTGCTGCAGGCATTCCTGTTGCTGCCTTAAGCTCTGATACGAGCTGCCAGCCGTTGAAGGCATCAAGAAGATTTATGTATCCCGGCTTGCCGTTTAATACCTCTATAGGAAGATCAGAGCCATCCTCCATGAAAACTCTTGAAGGCTTCTGATTCGGATTGCAACCATATTTCAATGCTAATTCTTTCATTTTTTTCTCCTTAAAACTATATCTGATTCAAACTGTTGATATTTCAGCAATGCTGTTGTAATGCGTTTTATTACTGGTTCTTGTTGACGATGCGTGTTTCGTACTCGCCTGTCGCGATATCGATAAAACGTGTAAATAATGACACTTTATTATCTTCATTTAAAGCATTCCAGATAGTCTGTGTGAAAGTATCGATGTCACCTGCGATCTCAACCTCTGTAGGCTCACCCTCATAGCTGGGAAGCGGGTTGCCATCGCCCATATATGTGTGTATGAAATATCCCTTACCTGCAGCGGGCTTCTCATAGGTATATGTGAATCTGAGTGTTGATGACGGATCACCCTTGTCGCTCTTAAGAATAGACATTGAGATGTCATACTTGCCATCATCTATATGCATAAGTCCTGAAATACGAGGAGTGTAGTTCGGAGCATCGGGCTCAAACTCTCTGGTTCTGAGTGATTCTTCAAAAGACTGTCCTGCCTCCATCAGATCATAGATGGTATCAGTCTGATCACCGTTGGTCACAATGGTGTAGTCTCCTCTTACGCGAACAGGTGCATAGATTATAAGGCTGGGATCCTCAAGCTTTGCAGGATCAAAAGCCTGCGTTCTGATGCCCTCTCCCTCTGTCACAAATACACGATTTCTGCTGTTCTCACTTCTGCCCATGATGAAATATGCTGTCACAGCATACTTTCCATCGGCACTTGTACCGATCACGATTCCACGTCCCGGATAGGCGTTGGATTTAAGTTCAGCTTCCAGATTTCTCATAGTTCTTCTCCTCTTTAAAATTAGTTTATTTCTACCAAACACTGTCGGATGCCAGTGCTGTCAACCACTCACTTTGTTCGCGGGACAGTACTTGGCTCCTTTGAATTTGTTTCCGGCATGCCTTGGTTCCTTATGGCATTTTGTACCTGATAAAACGAAAACCGCCTGGGCATACCACATAATTGGTTCTGCCCAGGCGGTCGACAATCTTACTCAAAGTATCGCACTCCCCTGTGGTAATTCCACAAATCCGCCAGTCATGCGACACCATTAATTTACACGAATCAGCCACAAATTGCAATCATAATGTTTTGGTTGCCAATATCCTCTGCCGGCTCAATAAACATGTATGTTGCTCTCAGCTTTCTGTATTAAAGCTATCTACCATTTCCTGAAGTTCGACATAACGATCCATCTTTCGCTCAATCTCGGCATCAACTTCTTCTTTTTCCTTACTTAGAGCCATGAGTTTGGGATAGTCGGTTGCGGCCTCGGCTATCTGAGATTCAAGGTCAGCGCTCTTGGCCTCGAGGGCTTCGATCTCAGATTCGATATTGTCGTACTCGCGCTGTTCCTTGAAGGAGAGTTTTGTTTTCTCGCGGGGAGCTCGGTACTTGGTTTTAGAGGATTTATCTTCTGTTGATGCGTCCTGGGAACTAGTGGTAACTTCTGCTTCGACTGCAGATTCCTTTTTATGAACCAGAAAATCCGAATATCCGCCTTCGCTCTGGTAAAGGCTACCGTCTTCTTCAAAGGCAAAAACTCTCGTAACAACGCGGTCCAGGAAATATCTGTCATGGCTTACGGTAATGATGATTCCTGCAAAGCCGTCCAGATAATCCTCCAATATCCTAAGTGTCTGAATATCAAGGTCATTGGTAGGCTCATCCAATATGATGACATTTGGCTGCTCCATGAGGACTTTAAGAAGATATAGTCTCCTCTTCTCACCGCCTGAAAGCTTGGAGATCGGAGCATACTGCATCTCCGGATTAAACAGGAACCTGTCACACATGACTGATGCTGAGGTAAGCCCGTCAGTAGTACGTATAAACTCCGCTGTATCTCGTATGTAGTCAATCACTCTCTTGCTTTCATCGAGTGCTTCATTCTCCTGTCCAAAGTAACCAATCTTGATAGTCTGTCCTATTTCAATAGAGCCGGAATCGAGAGTTACGTTACCCACTATACACTTGAGCAGTGTGGATTTACCACAACCATTGGGACCGATGATTCCTATCCTGTCCAGTTTGCCAAATATATAGGAAAAATCCTTAAATAGGAGCTTATCCTCATAGGACTTTGAAATCCCATCGATGATTATTGTCTTATTCCCCATTCTTGTCGGGAGTGATGAGAGCTCTACCTGTCGTTCCTCCTCGGGACGTTGCCTCTCTCTCAGTTCCTCAAATCTCTGAATATGTGCTTTCTGCTTGGTTGATCGGGCTCTCGCGCCTCTGAGCATCCACGCCAGATCTTTTCTATATAAGGTTGCAGCCTTTCTCTCTGCTGCCTGTTCATAGTCGAGCCTTTGCTGCTTTAATTCCAAAAATCCCGAGTAGTTGGATTCATAGCGATACACATTGCCCTTATCCACTTCCAGAATCTGATTTGTAACTTCATCAAGGAAATATCTGTCGTGAGTGATCATAAGGAGTGCCCCTCTGAAATGCTGAAGGAAATCCTCAAGCCACTCAATCATGTCAGAATCAAGATGGTTCGTCGGCTCATCCAGGATAAGAAGATCTGATGGTGTCATGATTGCTGCCACAAGAGCTGCTCTTTTCTTCTGTCCTCCCGATAAAACAGATGGATTGCACTCAGGATCATCAATCCCAAACTTGGCAAGATTCGCCTTTATCTCTCCCATTTTGTCCCAATGGTCACCACCGGCATAGATTTTACCCGCAATGTTCTCCAGAAGCGTCTTATCCATATCAAAGATCGGATTCTGTGGAAGATATGAAATCCTAAGGCCGTTACTTGTTATAACCTGCCCGCTATCCGGAGTAGTCACCCCTGCAACAATGGACAAAAGCGTTGATTTACCTGTTCCATTGGTACCGACTACACCGATCTTATCCGTATCGCTTATTCCTACGGAAACTCCACTTAGGACAGGTTTTGACATATATGATTTTGAAACGTTTTCTACATTTAAAATATTCATAACTGATATTCACATTCCGAGCCTGATCTATAATTACTAAAGGAGCCGGTATCTCTACCGACTCCTCATAATAGCATTTTTGATTCACAGCTGTCACGAAAAGCTGAAAAATCTATTGATTGTCAGATCAGTGTTCCCAGTTAACAAGCTTGTATACATAATAATAAGTACGTCTTTCTTCTTTGGAATACTTATCAATGTAGCTAACAATGAACGCTGTATCAGCACACATATACTGGGTATCCTCAGCATCCTCAGGATCATAGGTACCTTTGTTAAAATATCTGTATGCAAGGTCGCAAAGGCTGACTGTAGCACCATTGCTGATCACTGTGTTCTCAGAATCTGTGAATTCATAATCCTCATTATTGTAACTGCTCTTAACATGCTTTTGAACTTCAATCTTTGTAAGCTTGTAGCCTTTGTTCATAACAACCTTAAAAGCACCTGTATCCGGGTAGCCGAATCCGCCCATATGAGCTTCATCACGAATATCCAGTCTCTTACCCGCAAACTTTACACTCTTTATCGGACCGTCATCCTTAGCAAATACTGTTACAGACTTAGATGTTTTCTTCTTGCCCTTTACAAGTGTGAAACTCACCTTATATTTGCCGGCCTTAAGTGCATAGCAACCAATTTTAAACTCTGACTTATAGTCGCCATATTTTGAACTCTCAGTATATGTATTGTAAACCTTAAGATTCTTGTCACTTGATTTCAGCCCTGTGAGCTTATATCCTTCATCTACAAGACTAATTGAGATAGCTGAATTATCAACACTTCTTGGGTATATTCTCACTGCCTTAGGAATCTTATCTTCAACCGGATCAGAAGCAGCATTAGCTCTGAGACTCATTGTAGGAATTAAAGCAACTGTAAAAGCAATGGCAAGCAAGAGTGCCATACCTTTTTTAATAAAATTCATCTTATTCTTCATAGGTGACCTCCCTTATTTTACATAATTAACGAGCTTGCCAAGAGTAAATGTGGTTGTCTCTTCCTTCTTGGTCTTGTTGTTCACATATGTGACTTCAACCTCTGTAATAGCTGCCATGTAGTTATTTACAGAACTGTAGGAAGTCCCCTTAGAAGTATATGAATAAGCGATCTTTCCAAGTGTGATGTTTCCACCATTCTTGAATTTAGAATATTTATAATTATTTACACCCTTCTTAGGATACTTACCAACCCTGAGACTCTTTAACTTGTAGCCCTTGTTAAGAGTAACTGAAAGCTTGCCCTTTGCGGGGATATTTACATAATCGTAGAAATCTGATGTCCAGAGTTCCTTGTTGGCATATTTAACAGTCTTTATAACGCTGGAGCCACCAAAGAGGCTGACATGAACATTAACAACTTTAGACTCCTTAACCTTCTTATCAGCGCCAATAATATCAAATGAAACCTTGTAAGTTCCGGGAGTTGTTGCGAATACTCCTATTAACCCCTTCTTTTTATTAGTCTGTACAGAAACCCTGTACACCTTCAGCTTGTCACTTTCAGATTTGATGTTAGCAATATCATCGCCCTTCTCATCAAAAGTGATCTCAATAGGTGCACCATACTTTGTACCGGTGTAATAGTAACCATTTTTATAGGTCTTTACATACACGTCACTGTCGCATGAAGCAGCAGATGCTGTAATTGCGGTAGTTGGAAGCATCATTGTTAATGCCAGGGCAACTGCCAGGAATTTCTTGGAAAAACTTTTTAGAACTTTCATAGACTTTCCTCCATTATATTTTTTTGATTCATAGACCTGAATCATACTCGTGACAAAGAATATTTTAAATGTTAATGCCACTGTAATCAAGGTTTTGTGCTTAATCATACAAGGAAAAAATCATAAAAATTCACATATCACCCCATGATCATCAACCTTGCTAAATAAATAGCTATCAAATGAACCGGATAGAATGCGTAAAATGCATATTTAAACCTATTGGATATCTCTCCGCGCTTGCCGTTGTAGAAGATGATGAGTATAAAAGCAAATATTGCCCATTTCTCGGACCCCAGATTCATCAGGAAGAGATACCCCAGTACAGAGGCTATGATCTGGTTTTTCCTGAAAACAAAGAAAATAACGATCAGTGTAACTCCCCAGAAGTCATAATCCGTATCCACCACATATGCGAAAGCTGCTCCTGCTACGGCGGGCATGAAATAAATGAACATATATAAGGGATTCTTTGCAGTGAAGCCAAGTGGAGAAAATGGATCCACGATAAACAGCCTGTCCTCCACCTGCTTCATCATCCAGATAACCGCGAGACCTATAAGTAGCGTGAAATAGACGTTGCAGCTCTTATATACTATCTCCGCATTTTCATTCAGCAGATGGACTATCTGAGTCGAGGCGACATCCGCTTTGACCTTCAAAGCTATATCAAAAGGAATCTCAGACAGAATACCAAATATTCCAAGGCTCAGCATATACTTATAGATATTCCTCGTATGGATGAGCCCCTGCACCAGCAGGAAGCAGTATATAGGAAAAGCCTGCCGCCCGATATGTCTGGTCGCATAGTAAAGAGTTTTAGCCCTCTCGAAGTCCAGACCAAAGGGATAAATCCCTGCCTGGATCATCCTGAGGAAAATTCCTGCTCCGATGTGGTCTATGAGCATGGTAACTACCGCTGTTATTTTGAGCACATCAGCGTTTATGATTTTACACTTGTCGAAAGTACTTAATATATTTTTCATTTTTTAACATTTGCCTATTTGATATAATGATAACAGGGGCAATTTTCCACAAAAAAACAAAACAAAGGACGTGAATAATGATTATGGCACCCATGGCTTCAATAGCCCTAATGTCAATTATATATGACGCAATAATCGCTCTTGCTGAGCTTATCTTTCTCCTGGTATTCATACGCTTTGTATTTTTCAACGGAGAATGGCTTGAGTACGCTCTGTTCACCAAGATACTCACAATCATATTCACGATATTTGTTCTTTTGATACTCGTTGCGATTTTCCTGTCTGTCGCCAGATTCGAGTGACAACAGATATAATTCAGACTATCTCCACACTGCAAAAGACTGAGGACCAAGTACTATCTCATCCTCTGTGACATCAGATTCACCGATGCCATAAATGAGATCGAAGGTTATTTCTCCACAGTCTTTTTTTGTTGCTCGAAGTTCTTTGTCACCCGGATTGATTGCCACAACGAGATCTCCCCTTCTGTATACGAAGAGTCTGTCATTATCCATCGCATGAATCACTTCAAATACTCCATCAGCCTGAAGGTCCTCATACTCATGTCTGAGTGCAATTATGCTTCTGACCGTGTGAAGGATAGAATCGGGATTCTCCTCAGACTTTGAAACGGAAGGAGCATCTGCCGCGCCGTCCTGAGGTATATAAAGCTTAGCTTCATCAGCTTCTGAGAAACCGAAGTTTTTCTTATCTGAATCCCACTGCATGGGTGATCTGGAACCTGTTCGTGCGAATCCACCCTCCTTGGTTCTGACTCCATCGAGATATCTCATACCTATCTCGTCGCCATAATAAAGGAATGGAACTCCCGGCATAGTGAAAACGAAAGCATAAGCCAGCTTGCGCTCCCTCTCTGAGAGAGTCTTGGAGCATCTGGGTGTATCATGATTACAGGTGATGAAGCTGATGTAGCCGTATTCCCTGGAATTCTCGTATTTTTTCTGATAATCGTCAAGGAATCTCATGGGGCTGTCGCCGCCGTCCTTCTTAAAGTAGCTGTGGTCTCCGCCTTCTGTCTCCCAATCTCTGAAAAGTACATTGTAGCCATTTCCATGATGATCAAGATAGAAATCCGCATGGAAACCGTATTTAAGGGCACACTCAGGATTGCACCACTCTGAAACAAGCGCTGCCTCAGGATAATCCTTATCGAGCATTGCACGGATATCCTGCCATACCCTGCCGGTGGCACTCTTGACCTCATCATCCTCTTTTACCAGGGAATCCGCCATATCTACTCTGAATCCGTCACAGCCCTTATCAAGCCAGAAGCGCATGATATCCTTCATAGCCTCTCTGGTCGCAATACAGTCAGGTGCATCCGGGGACATCTGCCAGTCCTCAGTGCGATTGAGCACGCCGTAGTTGAGCGCAGGCTGACACTTGAAGAAATTGAGCATATAACATCCATCGCGCTCCGCCTCACCGCCTATATAGGGATGTCCCGCTATTCCGCAGAAAGCGCCATTAGTCCATATGTATCTGCCGGAATACTCATTTTTATCTGCACTGCAGCTCTCCTTAAACCACTCGTGCTCCTCAGATGTATGTCCGGGCACAAGGTCCAGAAGCACCTTAATACCTCTCTTATGAGCTTCCTCAAACAGTCTCACAAGATCATCGTTGGTTCCATATCTGGGCGCTACCTTTTTATAGTCGCGCACATCATAACCCGCATCTTTAAACGGAGAATCATAAATCGGGTTGATCCAGAGCGCATTACATCCAAGACTCTTCACGTAGTCAAGCTTTGTGATCATTCCCTCAATATCACCGATTCCGTCCGCATTTGTATCACAGAATGACTGCGGATAAATCTCATAGAAAACCGCATCTTTTAACCATGATGGCATATCATTTTCCTCCCTTTTTTTGCCTTTGAAGATAATAATACAACAAGCATTCAACATAAAAAAGACTCTGCATACCTTTTTGCAAAGTCTCTTAAATGATATCCTTCAGATTTGAATATGTTTCGTTACTATCCAGTTTATGTATCGCAGTATCCGCAAAAACATTTGCCTTTAGCAGATCTTTTTTATTCGGATGCGACTGTCCCTCATCAAAGATGGCGATCATACTGTCCAGTTTTCTGTCATCAACTTTTCCTCTAAGTTCTTCGTATCGCTGCCTTATCACCGGCTGCATGCTGCCCTGACAAAAATACCCGCCCAGATAATTGTTGTCCTCAGGGAGCCATAACAGTCCTGTATGCTCGATCTGTCTGTAATAGTCCTGGTCATTTCCCATACCGCACGTCCCAAAGAACGCCACGTTCTTGCCATGCAGTGAAGATATGAGATCAATGACCTCCAGGGAGCAGGTTCCTCTGTTAGCCCAATAACCGATAAAATAGGTCTCTGCATCATGCTTTCCTATCCAGCTCCTCACATTTATCTCTTCTTTGGAGTCAGAAGGGAGAGCGTAAAATATCTCATCCGCTATCTTTTTGGTATTCCCTGTTTCACTTGCGTAAACAACTAAGTATTTCAGCATATAACCCTCTATTACGCACGCTTTATGAATTCAATGCCACACTTGGGACATCGTATCGCGATCTTCCCTTTACCTCGGGGAATGCGAATCTTCTGTCCACAGCCCGGACACTTATAAATATGAAAAGTACGATAGTTAAGTATATTGCTCTTGGGTTTTCTGAAAATCCCGACTATTTTATCAGTGTACCTGACAAATACCTCATTTTCTTTATATCTGACAGGGACATTCCTGGAAACAAGCCTGAAATAGCCATAAAACACTAATATAAAGGCAATATAGTAAAAGAACTCTAGGGGAGTAAAGAATGATAATATAAGCAGGACCAATGCCACAGCAGTCAGGCATTTGGTCAATCTGTCAATTCCATAGGCACCGTATCGCCCC
>JAEEGL014543957.1_pt1 | contig 17238 bp, 16 predicted proteins | sample 9134231 | NCBI WGS metagenome assembly JAEEGL01 (sample SAMN16246548, study PRJNA631951) | gut metagenome | biome: gut microbiome; feature: rumen; material: fiber-attached | host: Bos | place: Iran: Karaj | collected 2018-10
CACGTTGCAAGTTTTCCTGAACCAGGTCCAGGTGCATTAACTAAAATTAATTTCTTTGTAGTTTCGATATATGGATTAGCACCATAACCTTCATCAGAAACAATAGTATCTACATCAGTAGGATAACCTTTAGTAGGTGTATGAAGATAATGTTTAATTTTATTTAAATCTAGTTTACTAATAAATTTATCTACCCCAGGTTGATCTTTAAATAATGTAATAACTACTGAATTAATAGTAAAACCAAGACTTCTAAGATTATCAATTAATCTTAATACTTCAACATCATAAGTAATACCATATTCTTCACGTCTTTTATTTTGTGATATTGCGTCTGCATTAATACATAGTATTATCTCTAAATCATTTTTAAGTTCTTGAAACATCTTTATCTTAACATTTAAATCAAACCCAGGTAATACACGTTTAGCATGTGTATCATCAAATAGTTTTCCACCAACTTCTAGATATAATTTATCAAACATCTTTATTCTTTCTTTAATCTTTTTACTTTGTATTTTTACATATTTTTCATTATCAAATCCTTCTATCATACTTTCCTCCCGGCTATTATCCTATAAATTACTATATTATTATATAATAATTTATAGTCCATGTAAATATATTTGAACATTGACTTAAAGCATAAAAAATGGTATAATATAGAACCTTGTGAGGCGTATTATGGAAGATAAAAAGAAAGTAAAATTAGAAGACTATGTAATTAAAGATAATAGTGAAACAAAAATGCCAAGTGAAGAAGAATTTGAAAAAGCTTGTGAAGTATATAGAAATTATCAATTTTATATACAAGATATTGCTTATTATAAAGATGTTCCAATAGAAAAAGCTCGTGCTATTGCTAATAGAGTAGCTTATTATAAAAGAAATGGTTTAGAATGGGACTGGACAGAACCAGATATTAATTATGAACCAGGATCAGACTATTTTTATACAAAATATTCACCTGTTTATAGATTATCTAATAGATTAAGTGATAAAAAATTAGTTGGAGAAGCAAGAGAAGGTATATTAACTTTTAAAATTGATGAAGTTAAGAAAAATCATCCATTAACATGGAAATTATATATGATAATAAATGATGTTGTAAGAGAAACATACTATACATATCTTAAAAATATAAGTCGTTCTAAATTAGAAGTAGATCGTAAAGAATTAATTAATATATATAATAAATTAGCTAATGCATCAACTTTCTATTTAAATCAAGAAAATGAGTCAATAGATAGTCTTGAACCTACATCATATAGTGAATGTTATAGAAAATGTGATAATACCATTGGTATTCGTATTGATGAAGATAATTTCTGTCTTTTTGGATATTCACCAGTATGTTTTGATGTTCATTATTTAGTTGGAAGACGAGCTTATTCAGTTTATGGTAATAAAGAATTGTTTGATGAGTTTGTAAAAAATACTACAGAACACATTAGTGAAATTGAAGATATGAGTATTGAAGAATATCGTCGTTATAAAATTGAGTTAATGAAATTAACTGATGAAGAAATAAAAAAATACGGAAATCTTTGGAAAAAAACCAAAGTATATATAAGATAATGTCATACATTATCTTTTTTGTTTATTTTTTTTAAATCTTATTATATAATTAAAATAGGTGATGGTATGAAATACGATAGATTAAGTGATGAAGAAATACTAAATGGTATTAAAGCTGCTAGATCTTATGCTAGTAAAACAGGTGCTGACTTTGATGAAAAAGCAGTTACTAGTGCTTTAGATAAATTAGCTCAAAAAAAGTATGCTGAATTTTATCGATTAAACAAAGGTGTGACAGTTTATAATACACCTAGTGGTACAACTACAATATCATTAGATAAGCCAAAAGAAGAGGTTATTCTTAGTGATGATGATTTATCTTTTTTAATAGCTTATTATGATGATAAATGTGAAAGTGTATATAATGCATTAAGAGAATATTTGAGTGAGGAATTTGAAAGACTTGCTGGTAATAGTACAGATTTTACTAGAGTAGAAAATGCTCGTCATTTTGTTGATGAAGATGAAAAGATCATTGAACAAGCTAATTCGGGTATGTTTATTCCAGATGAAATGAAAAAGGTAGCTGGTAATACGGATTCTCATCTTAATTGGCATGCACGTCCATTACTAGTTAAATTAAATGATTTACGTCGTGAACAATACTATTTATATTGTAAATTCATGAGTAAAGAAAAATTAAAAGATAGATGTGAAGAACTATTAATTGATTATCGTGTTGCACATGAATCAATGAGCCAGATTATACAATTATCTAAAGAATGGAAAGAAAGAGCTGAGATGATACAAAGATCACCTGATGGTGAAGGTAAAGTAATTGTAGCACCAAGTCCAACTTTATATTATTTCTATGGTGATTATGATCATCCTAATAAGTGTTTTACTGGTATGGATAGAGTTAATCTTTCTATATCTCCACTTTCCTTTGAATCATGTTATGCACTTTGTATGGAACAAATCGGTAAAGAAAGAAAAATATTAACAGAGAATAATTATCGTGAAAAGAAACATATAGTTATTTCTGATGTAGATATATTAACCCTTATGGATTATGATTTAATAAGAGCATGTAATACAATTAAATGTTTTGATGAAGAAGAGTATCGAAAACATTGTATTAATCAAATGCATTTATCTGAAGAAGAAAAACTAATATTTGAATTAAAAGCTGATGAATTTCTTCAAGAAAAATTAAATAATAAAGGTAGTAAAAAATAAAGAAGTAGTAATACTTCTTTTTATTTAGAAAGGAGGTAAATATTAATATATCAACGATTGGAACAGAGTTTGGTTTTGTATATTGTGATTTAAAAAGTATGATGATAAAAAAACATATTAGTATTTATAAACTTAGTAAATTAACTGGTTTAAAATATGAAGTTATTGTTCGTTATTATAGTAATAATATAACTAAATATGATTCATATGTATTAGCTAAACTTTGTTTTGTATTAGAATGTAGTATTAATGATTTATTGAAGTATGAAGTATAATATTCCCTCAACAGGGAGTTTTTTTTTATATTTTTTGTGTTAATATAGCATCACAAATTGTTGATGTTGGGGTTACACATTAGTGTCATTAATTATTTGGATGAAAGGAGAGAAATGAAAAAAATATTAATGTTTTTATTGATATTAATAAGTTTTTTTAGTATCAATGTATATGCCCAAGATCAATATGAATTAACTTTAGAAAAGCATGAAGATATATATTATTCAAGATATGGTAAAGAATATTCATCATATCCATTTATGGTATTTAAATTTGGTGATATATTTGCCTATTGTATAGAACCAGGTAATCATATAACAACATATACTTATGTAGAAGGTGAATTAGATCCCGGGTATAGTGAAGAAAAATTAGAAAAGTTAGAATTAATTGGATATTATGGAAGAGAATATCCATCTCATGATAATGTTCGATATAGTATGGCAACCCAAGCTTTAATATGGGAATTAACAGGAGCAGATAAAGTAACATTTTGGACTAAAAAGAATGAAGGGGGGGATGAAATAGATGTTACAAAAGAAAAGAATGAAATAATGAATTTAGTTAATAATCATTATAAAAAACCTAATTTTAAAAATAGTTATGAAACAACATTAAATCATGAAATAGTATTAGAGGATAGTAATAATGTTATAAGTAATTACGATGTAATTAGTATTCATAAAACATATATAGAAGGTAATAAACTACATATAATTCCTAAGAAAACAGGAACAGATTATATTAGATTAATAAGAAAAAACTATAATAATAATGAAACAATTATCTTTGTAGGTAAGGATGATTCTAATACTCAAAAAATGGCTAGATTACACTTTAGTAAAGAGGTAAAAAAAGAGTTTTCACTAGAGACTAAAGGAGCAAGAATAGTAGTTCATAAAGTTGATGAAAATAATAATCCTATTAAAGTAAGCAATATTATGTTTAATGTAAAAAATACTATTGGATACTATATTTGTTCAGGTAAACCTAATTGTATTCATAAAACTAATGATGATGGCGTATTTATAACTGAACAACTTGGTAATGGTACATATGAAATAGAGGAGATGGAAGATCAAATAATACCAGGGTATGTTTTGAATAAAGAAAAACTAACTATTACTATTGATGGAGAAACTAATATTAAATATAGTGATGAATTAGGTAGTTATATTGATGTATCATTTATTAATAAAAGAGTTACAGGATCAGTAGAAATAGAAAAACTAGGTGAAGAAGCAGAAATTAATAATGATGAAATAACTTATAAAGAAAATAAACTAAGTAATATAGAATTTGATATCTATGATAATAATAATAAGATAGTTAATTCAGTTATTACTAATGAAAATGGATATGGTAAAGTAAATAATTTATCACCAGGAAAATACTATATGAAAGAGAAAACTAAATTAGATAATTATATTGAAAAAGAAGATATAGAATTTGAATTAAAACAAGATAATCAATATCAAGAAATAATAAATATTAGTTTAGTAATAAAAAATATTTTAAAGAAAGGAAGATTAGAGTTTACTAAGATAGACTATGATACTAAGTTAGGAATAGCTAATACAATTATTGAAATATATAATGAGTTTGATGTACTATTATTTACTAAAGAAACTGATTCTGAAGGTAAAATAGTTATTGATAACTTACCATATGGTAAATATTATATTAAAGAAAAACAAGCTAACTATTATTATCAAAAAACTGATGAAATAATCAATTTTGAAATAAAAGAAGATGGTGAAGTAATAAAGAAAACTCTTACTAACAAGAAAATAGTTGGTGATATAGAAATAACTAAATTAGGGGAAAAATATAATTATATAGATAATGATATTGTTTATGAAAAAGAACCATTAAAAGATATTATATTTAGTATTTATGATATAAATGGTAACTTTATTGTTGATATTAAAACAGATAATAATGGTTATACTAAGTATACTTTACCATTAGGTAAATATTATTTTATAGAAAAAACTAATCTTGATAAATATATTACTAATGATGATAAATATTATTTTGAAATAAAAAAAGAAGGTAATATTGGAATTAATGTCAAAAAAGAAATAGTTAATTATTTAAAGAAAGGAGATTTAGAGTTTACTAAAGAAGATTTAGTAACTAGTGAAGGTATACCTAATACTATTATTGAAATATATGATGATAATGATAATTTATTATTTACTAAAGAAACTGATGAATTAGGTAAAGTAATTATAAATAATTTACCAATAGGGAAATATTATATTATTGAAAAAGAAGCTAATAGTCTATATCTATTAACTAATGAAAAGGTATCTTTTGAAATAAAAGAAAATGAGATAGTAAAAGCAAAAATGATTAATGAAAAGAAAGAAGTACCAGTTCCAAAGACTAATAGTAATGAAGAAGTAATAGCTCATTCATTATTTAGTATAGTTTTTCTAATTGGTTTAGGGGGGATGATTTATGAAAAAAAAGTATCATATTAGTTTAATAATAATGATGTTATCACTAGCTTTATTTGGAAGTTATCATATTTACTATAGTAATATAGATAAAAAAAGTGATGAATTAATAAGTAAGTATATTGAGAATAATGATAGTATTATAGCTAAAGAAATGGTAAATGAAATAGATGAAGAAGATTATCTTGGTATATTAGAAATACCTAAAATAAATCTTAATGAAGGGTTTTATAATAAGTATAGTAAGAATAATAATATTAATAAAAGTGTTACTATTCTAAAAGAAAGTATCATGCCAGAAAATAATAATTCGATTATCTATTTAGCAGCTCACTCTGGTAATAGTCCAGTAGCTTTCTTTAAAGATCTTAATAAACTAAATATAGAAGATAATATTAATTTGTTATATAAAGGAAATACTTATCAATATACAATAACTGATATCTATGAAATAGAAAAGAATGGTAATATAACAGTTAATAGAAATATTCATGAAAACTACTTGGTATTAACTACATGTGGAAAGAATAATATGCAAATTATAATAGTATCTAAATTATATAATAAAGTGTGATATAAAATTTGGCGCGGGATAATATGAAGAAAATAGGAATTATCTTCGCTATGGAAGAAGAATTAAATGCATTTATTGAAAATGGTAAAACAACATTCCAAATTAATTTTAAAAAATAGAGTTTTTCTCTATTTTTTTAATTGAATATAATATCTTGTTTTGATAAAATAATAATGTAGGTTAGGTGATAAAAAATGTCAAAGTATAAAACATATGCAATGATAATTAGTTCATTAGTATTATTGTTAGTTGGTGTAACATATTCATTTTTTAATTATACTAAAACAGGAGGAGCAAATACTTTATCAGTAGGTGGAGTACATTTTACAAGTAGTGAAACAGGTAATATTAATTTAACTAATGTATTTCCAATTGAAAGAACTGATGCTCTTAATGATAACACTAATACAGGAGAAGTAGTAATAACTATAACTGGAGATACAACATATGATAATGGATTAGAATATTTAGTATCAGTAGAAAATTTAAATATCGAAACATCTTCTCATAGAAAGATTCCGCTTGGTATAATCGTTACACCAGAGAAAGATAATACAGAGTTAGGAACTCAAAGTAATGATTATTTCACTGTTCGTGGTGGTAATACATCATATTATAAGGTACTTGCAAATGATACTATCAAGGATGGTGATTATATTTTTGTAGGATATATTAGACCAGGACAATCAGAAATAAACGGAAAAATTGGAATAAGAGCATATATTGATGTAGATAAAATAGCAATATCAGATACATATAATTACTATGGAACAGATAGCATGGGAACAACATATAATTGGGTAAATGGAAGAATAGTATTAACAACTAGTGAATGGAATAGTTTACAAGGTAATAATGCCATTAGTTTTAAAGTAAAAGTAGAAGCTAATGATGGATTGTGGGTTTCCGAACCAGCATCAAGAAATGATATGAATCATGTTGGTGCATTATTTAGTAGTGGTGCAAGATACGAAGGACAAAGAGAGAATGTAACGGAAATATACTTTATTAGAATGAGTGAAGAAATGATTAATGCACATTCTAATGTTGTTGATTTAACAGAAGATGGTGGTAGTGGTGTTGTAAAAGCATGGATGGATGGAACGAAGTTATATATTGCAAGCCCAGGTACTACGTATTTCCCAGTTTTAAGCGCCGGATTATTTGCGAACTTTACTAATTTGACTAGTATATCTTTTGGGAATATAGATACAAGTGAAGTAGAGAATATGAATTCAATGTTCTATAGAGATGAAAACTTAATCTCATTAGATTTGAGTTGCTTTGATACAAGCAATGTAACAAATATGAGTGGATTATTTCAATATTGTACTAGTTTAGAGAGCATAGATTTAAGTAGTTTTGATACAAGTAATGTAACTGATATGAGTGTAATGTTTAATCGTTGTTCTACTTTAACAAGTATTGATTTGAAAAGTTTTGATACAAGTAGTGTAGAGAGGCTGTCTTCTATGTTTTATGGATGTATTAATCTAATTACATTAGATCTTAGCGGTTGGGGTAGTGATTATTTAAACAGCATAGAAGGCTTATTAAATGAATGTACAAATTTACAATCAATAAATATGAGTGGCTTTAATTTTGGAATGGTTACAAGTTTAGCTGGATTGTTTTATAGTCAATATCTTCCAAACCTAGAGGTAATTGATTTCTCAGATGTAAATATATCTAATGTAACAGAAACAAATGCAGCTTTTTCGACACCCAAATTAAGAACAGTATATGTTTCAAATACATGGGATACAAGTGGTATAACATCATCTGGTGGTATGTTCTACAATTGTTATGCTATCGTAGGAGGAGCTGGTACAACATATGATGAAAATCATATTGATAAAGAATATGCAAGGGTTGATGGAGGTCAATCTAATCCAGGTTATTTTACTCTAAAAACTAATTAATAAAACATCAAAAAAATTGATGTTTTTTAATGCTCATTTAATTTTAAAAGGTTATTCTTATATTGTGAAAGGAAAGTGGTTATATAAGATAAAATAAACTGTTTAAAATACACTTCTATTAATATATAAAATGTATGTAAACAGGTTGATAAGATTTATGAACTTAAAAAAGGCAATTAATATTGCCTTTTTATATTAACTATTTTATAATTTTAATAGGAGGAAGGATGAAAAAATATATATTTGTTATAGCATTAATTTTAGTATTATTAACAACAGCTTGTGGAAATAAAGGCATTGTTGGTAAATGGAAAGCTGATGGTTATAGTGTAGACTATTATTATATCTTTAATGATGATAAAACTTGTGCATATGAAATGAGTGGTGCAAAGATGGAATGTACTTATGAAGATGATGGTACTAAAGTAACTATTCTTTATAAAGGTAATACTAATTCAAATACATTTGAATATAGAATAGAGGGTAATACATTAATTATTAAAGATAGTTTTGGTAATGATGTTAAATATACTAGAAAATAAAAAAGACCAAATGGTCTTTTTTTTATAATACTGTTGGTACTAAGAAATAAATCATAAATAAGATAAAGATTATTAATGTAACCCAAGTAACTTCTAGTTTAGGTTTATCTTTAATAGCTTTTCTCTTATATCTAATTAAATCTATTAAATATATAACAAAATCAATTATTGCAAATGATACAATACCTGCTCCAATACCATTAGTAATTGAATAAGATAAAATCATTACGATAATAGTAATAAATGATGGTACGGCATTCTTAATACTCTTAAAGTCTATTTCTACAACGTTTTGAATCATTAATGCACCAACATAAATAAGTGCTGAAGCAGCAGCTGCAGATGGAATAAATGCAAATAATGGTAATAAGAATATTGAAAGTAGGAATAATCCAGCTGTTACTAAAGCAGTTAAACCTGTTTTACCACCAGCAGCAACTCCTGTACCACTTTCTACGAATGTTGTAACAGTACTAGTACCTAAAACTGCACCAGCTATAGTAGCAGTACTATCAGCATACATTATTTTACCATAATTAAGTGGTTTATCATCTTTATCCATTAAGTTAGCGTTCTTACAACAACCAATAACTGTACCCATAGTATCAAACATATCAATCATTGAGAATGAAATAATAATCATAATTGCGGTTAATATAGAACCTTCTGGTAATACAAATCCTCCTTTTATGAAAGATAAGAAAACCTCATTATTCCCTACATAATTTGTTATATTTTCCCAGAATTTCCAACTTATACCAGGAATTTTACCAGTAAGTATGTCAACATTGGCAACCCCAAGAGGAATAGCAAGTACAGTAGCAGACAATATTCCAATAATTACAGCTCCACGAACTTTATAATGAGCAAGTACTGTAATTACTAATAATCCAAATAGAGCAACTATAGCCATACAAGCTTCTCCACCATGAGCCCATAACTCTGGATTATTGAAATCAATTAATTGTACTAAAGTAAAATCATTGTTTACAATAATATGTGCATTTTGTAATCCTATAAAAGCAATAAACATACCAATACCAACTGATATACTAGTTCTAATTGGTTTAGGTACTCCATCAAAGATTTTCTCTCTTAGAGATATCTTTTTCTTTTTACCTATCTTAATAAATGATAATAGTAAGAAGATAATACCACTTATTAAGACAAATACCATTGCATTACCATATGAGAAACTAAATCCCATTGCTCCACCAATAATGGTACCTACTAATGCATTAAGTCCCATACCAGGAGCTTGAGCTAGTGGCATTTTAGCAATTAAAGCCATCAGAATAGTTCCTATGAAAGCACCAAGTGCAGTTGCAATAAATACACTAGTGAATCTAGGATCTGCTGTTCCACCAAATAAAATATTATTTGGATTAACTACTAAAATATAAGCCATTGCTAAAAATGTTGTAATACCAGCAAATATTTCTGTCTTGTAATTAGAATTCCTTTTCTTTACTTCAAAGAATTCATTTAATTTGTTCTTCACAAACACCTCCATTATGATTTTATTATGTCATTTATTTATTTAAATAGCAAGTGATTATGTAAAATAATAATTATTTTATGATATAATTTATATTAGGAGGATTTATGAAGAAAGTATTTTTATTATGTTTATTAATAATTGGTTTATTTATTATAACTGGTTGTGGTAATAAATTAAGTGAATATGCAGGTATATATAAATTAGAATATTCTAAGTTTGTAGGTGATCCAGATACTGCAAAAGATACTAGTGAAGTAGCAGAAATAACTCTAAACTCTGATGGTACAGGTAAAAGTGTTCGTGATGGATTAAATATTGATATTGAATGGAAACTTGATGGAGAAAATATTACGTTAACTGAAATATATATGGGTATTAAACTAGATTATAATGGTACATTAAAGGATAATAAACTAGATATATTTAATGGTGATAAAACTAATCAATTAACAGTAGAAAAAGTATATATAAGAGAATAGTTAGCTATTCTTTTAATTTATTATAGAAAATGGTATAATGAATATGGAGTGATTTATGAACGCAGAAATTTCAAAAATTAGAAAATTAAGAAATATGGATGAAATAATTGATTCTAAACCAGAAAGAATTAATCCCAATAAGATGACAGAAATAATACATCGACTTAATCATAATATGGGTGAATTATATCATAAACAATATCATGGTAATATAACTATTAATGATTTTGTTAATAAATTTATAGAAAATATCTATATTGTATTAAATTTATTTATTGAAATGGGTATATATCCAGATTATTTCTATAAAGAAATAGTAAAAATGAATATAGCGTATAAAAAACAAGTTAAGGATAATACAGTACGTGGAAGATATCATATATTTAGAAGTACTAATTTATCAGTAGAAACTATAGAAGCAATAAAAGCTGGATTAAAAAATCAAGATTGCTATTCTAATCCATCTGATAGTGATATAAATGATGCATATCTTGAGATGATTAAATTCTTTAGAGCATTTAATATTCCACATGGTATTACTACTGAAGAACATATTATTAATTCATTTAATGATATTGATTATAATATTAAATCAATCATGAATCAATTAACTAATAGTGATGATTTATTTGATGATGTTGAATGTTTATCAAGACTATTATTTGACTATATTTCATTCTTTGTCTTAATTGGTATAAATCCTAAACAAGATTTAGATGATTATATAGACATTATGGAAATGACTAAACATCTCTAGAAAGGCCGAAACTACTTGAAAAAGTAGTTTTTTTGTGGTATAATAATGGGCTTTGTAGGGGGTACATTACAGAGGGGTAATGTAAAAGATATTTATGAACAATAAAATAGTGTTTACTGATTACTGTGTAGTAGTTAAACTTACTGATGATAGTTCTACTACAATTCAAGCAAATAAGTATTTACAAGACTTAGAAAAACAACTTGGTAATGATAAGTATGGAGTATTCTATAGTACTACTAAAAAAGCTTTTTATATTACTGATGATGGAGTAGATTATGATGTAGTTTTAACTGGTAAAGATGAAGAATGTTTAAATACTGAGAAATATACTCCGTTAGTAAATAATCTTTTATATTTAGCTGGAAAACATCGAAGACTATGTAATGAGAATAATGCCAAATTAGTTAGAGAAACTAAAATATTAGCAATGGAAAATTCTAATTATGAAGATATAGAAGATGTTGAAGATTTAAAATTATATATTGATTATTTAAAAAATACTGCATATAAGAAAGCCAAAACAAGAGAAGAAAAAGAAACTATTCAAACTAAAATGGTAGGAATACGTCTATTAATTAAAAGAAAAGAAAGAGAAGATGATAGTAGAATACCTAGTCCATTAGATTTAAAATCATATCTTGAAAAGTTTGTTTATAGTGTAACAAATAGAGTAAATAGACTAGATAGATCAGAAAAGATTAAGATTTTAGATAAAACAAAGAAAATAGTTCAAGATTATAAAAAACTAAATGATATTAATCAAGGAAGAAGAATAGCTTTATTTGGTAGTGGTAATTTAGCAAATAATATTCTAGATAGAATAGATGAAATAGAAGATTATCTAGATAGAAAATTATCACCAGAACATAATCCATTAACTAATGAATTAAATCAAATTATGGGAGAATTAGAAGAATTCGTTGATGATAAAAATCATGGAGCTAAGTAATGAAATCTAATGTAATAGAAGAAAATTATATATATTTCACTAACTTAGATACTGTTAAATGCAAAGAATTTGAGTATTCCAACAATCGTTTTTTTATCAATATGCGTAATTTAATAAATAATGATCCACATAAATATAATGTGAAACATGATAAAGAGAATGATCAATATATCATTGTTTATGATGGTAAATCTTATAAAACTAAATATGGTAAGAAAGACTTAGATAGTAATTGTGAAGATGAAAATGTACTAGAAATCTTAAATAAATTAGTTGATATTACTAACATTCAGATCGATTTAGAAAAAGAAGAATTAGATAAAGAAAAACATGATGAGAAAGAGCATGAAAAAGTAGTTAATAGTGCTAAACTTGGTATTCTAGTTAGTAATGAAGAGAAAACAGCTAAGATTGATTTAATAAATAATGATTATAAAGATAATAAATTTCATTTTTGGAAAGGTGTTTGGGAAAAAATTGTTAATTTAAACGTTGGTGATGTTCATTCATCTCATCCACTTATTAGTGTAGTATCAGGTGGTGTTGTAGTCATTGTTTGTATTGTATTAGCAGCATCGTTGGGAGTGGATTTGTATGGATTTATTGGTTTGGGTTTATTTTCCATATTATGTATTGATGCCTTTAGCGTTATCCCAGCAGTAAATAATTGTGAAGAAGGTTATCGTGGATTATGTGCGTCATTATTATCTTTGTTATTATTACCAATTAATCTTGGTATGAATTTAGTAAAGAAATTAAGAAATGTTTTTAAACATCGAAAAGAAATTAGTAATATTAAAAAAACAATCTTTAAAACTGAAAAAAAAGTTAATTTATCTAGAAACAAAGTTAATATTGATGAATTAAGTAAATTCTTAAGTAATCAAGGTAGAGAACTATTAAATAATAGTCCAACAGATTTAACTAAAACAATAGAATCAATTAATGAATTAAAAGATAAAATACTTACTATTAAAGATAAAAATAAAAGTACAAAATTAGCTAAAGAATTGTATGACATAATTATGTATTATGTTGAAGCAAACAACAACGTTAAAGACAAAAACAAAATATCTAATAATTTATTTAATCAAATAGGAGATTTAAATAAAAGAGTTGATGATGAATTAAATAAAGAGAATGAATCAAATAATAATTATGATAGTTTAATAGAAAATATAGAACATCAAAAAAGTTTTGGTGCAAGATAAATAGAAAGGGGGTTATTTAATGAGAAAAGGTAATATTATTTTCTTTACTAATCTTGGAATAGTAAAATGTGAAGAATTTGAGTATACTTATGAGATTTTTTACGATAAAATGTGTGAATTAATGAGAAATAACCCCAATAATTATCGTGTTATTTATGATAATGATAAATATGAAGTTATTTATAATTCACAAACATATGAAGTTAGATTTGGTAAAGATGGTTTATATGAAAAAAATGATGTTGTTGAATTACTAGATAAATTAGTTCATGTATCAGAAGATATTAGTTGTATTCAAGAAGAAGAAATTAAAAAGATAGAATCTGATGATGAGAAAAGAAATACTTTATTTGATCGAGCAAGAAGAGGTATTATTGATAGCAACGAAGAAAAAAGAGCAAAGATAGAATTATTAAATAGAGAATATAAAGAGAATAGTTCAGCTTTTAAAAGAATATGGAAATTATTTAAGTTTATCAACGTTGGTAAAGTTAGTGAGAATCGTTCAGATAAAGAAATACTTATTCCTTTTGGAGTCTTTGTTGTTTTGATGATTGTTTTTTCTGCATTTAATTTAGAATTACTGGGTAAAATATCAGCTATAGTTGCAATGTCATTTACATTAGATGGGATGTCTGCTGCCTTTGCGAGTAATAAAGGCTATGGATATCGTGGATTACTTTTTTCAATATTATCTATTATTTCATTACCATTAAATATTGGATATAACATAGTAAAAAAACTAGTTGATGTAATCACTTATCGAAAAGAGGTAAATAAGTTAAAAAATTCAATTACTGATTTATCTAGTGATATGAAAGACATAAATAATACTATTAATGGTGAAAAACTAAATAAATTATTAAATCAAGTAGTTGAAGATAATTATAGTAAAATACCAAGTGATTTAATGGCAACATATGATAAAATTCTCGAATTAAAAGACAATATACAATTAGTAAAAGATAAAAAAACTAGTAAGAAATTAGCAATGGATTTATATGATGTAATTAAATATTACATTGATGGAAATAAATATTTAAAAAATAAAGATAATATGCCAACTATCTTGTATAGTCAAGTAATGGAATTAAGTAAAAGAGTAGACGATATATTAAAACAACAACGAGATCAAGAAGAATTAAATAAAGAATACAATAATATGATGGATACTATTAATCATCAAAAAAGTATTGGTGCAAGATGAGGTGGTAAAATATGAAAAGTATACGTTTTACCGGTTTAGGAATTGTAAAAAGTCCAGATTTTGAATTAACCAATAAATTATTCTTTAAAGAAATGAAAAAGAATATTATGATGTCTAATAATCTATATAACGTTTCATATGATGAAAAAAATAATAAATATCTTGTTGTTTATAATGGTACAACATACGATGTTAAATATCATAATCAAGATTTAGGAAAGAATAGTGAAAAGAAAAATATTGTTTATGAACTTAATTACTTAGTTGATATAAGTAAGTTACAAAAAAATATAGATTCTGAAAAAGATAAAAACAACCAAGATATGGAAAAACAAAAAGAATATATTATGTATATGGCAAGATGTGGAATTAATGATTCTAATGATAATAAAAGAGATTATATTAAACATTTAAAAGAAGATTATAAAATAAATAAACCAAAAATACTTGAACCAACATTAGAAAAAATTAAGGATATTAATTTTTATATACCATTTTATTTTGGAAGGAATAGATTCTTCTCTGTTATAAGAGTATTAGCGGATGCTTTTTGGTGTTTAGTATCTCTTGGTGGCGTTATGAGTGGGGTTTATCTATTTATTCCTGTTTTATTGGCAATTATTTTCGATATTTATGATTGTATAGTTTGTTCAGATAGAACTTCTACATATGGATATTATTCTAATCATAAATTTCTTAATGGATATGCTGGCATATGGGCTTCTTTATTATCCATTTGTGAAGCACCAATTATATTAGGCTTTTATTCATGTAAAAGATTGGTTGAAAAGATTAAACATATTATTGAAGTTAATAAAATTAAAAGTACAATTACTGATTTAGATCATGAAAAGTATATGAAAAAAGCTTTATCAAAGTCAAAAAAAAGTATATTGGAAGCTAGTAAATTATTAAATAATATTGTTAATAATAATAATTTAAATGTAACTAGTGAAACAATTAATAATTTAAAGAACGATATATTATCAATAAAAAATAAAAATATTAAAGATAAATATGCAAATGATTTATATGAAATAATTAAATATTTTATTGAATCATCAGAGAATGTTAAAGATAAAAAAAGATTATATGATATTTTAAATAATCAAATTGATGATTTAAAAATAAAAGTAGAAGAAGAATTAAGAAAAGAAAAAGAAGAAGAGAGAATTAATGAAAGATGTGATTCTCTAATAGAAAATATCGAACATCAAAAAAGTATTGGTGCAAGATAGAAGGGGGACTAATAATGAAAAGTATATGTTTTACTAACTTAGGTACAGTTAATTGTCAGGAATTTGAATTAACTAATAAACTTTTCTTTGAAGAAATGAGTAAAAAAATTAGTATGTCTCCTGAGATATATAACGTTAGTTATGATAATGAAAAAGATATATATAAAATTATGTTTGATGGTACTATTTATGAAACATATTACCGTAATACTGCATTAGGGAAAAATAGTGAAAAAAAAGATATAGTTGATGGACTAAATCATTTAATTGAAGTTAGTAAGATTCAACTAGAAATAAGTAATAAAACAAAACAAGAAAATTGTGAAATAAAAGAAAATAAACAAAATGCATTATCTAACGCTAAAAATGGAATTGTTAATACTAATGATGAAAAAAGAAGCATGATAAATTTTCTAAATGAAGAATATAAAAAAGATAGAACAAAAGTTTTTAGACCAACACTTGAATTAATGAAGAAAATTAATTTTTGGGAAGAATTTGGTTTGGGTGGCGAGGGTGTTCTTGTTCATTTTGCAAGAATTCTTTTGGATGCTATTGGAATATCAGTTTGTATGGCACTTATGATGCATGGTTATGCAAGTATATTATTTATTATTGGTATTAGTGCTACAGGGCTTGATTTACTTCATGGTATTGTATTTTCTGCGATAATAGATAATTTCCTTAATGGACATGGTGGATTATGGGCTATTATATCATCACTTGTTGCGTTTCCATTTATTGCAGGTTTTCGTTCATGCAAAAGATTGGTTGAAAAGATTAAACATACTATTAATGTTCATAAAATTAAAAAAACAATTACAGATTTAGATCATGAAAAGTACATGAAAAAAAGACTATCAAGATCAAAAGTAAATGTTTTGGAAGCTAGTAAGTTACTAAATAATATTGTTAATAGTGAAAATAATAATTTAAATGTAACTAGTGAAAATGTCAATGATTTAAAGAATGATATATTATCAATAAAAAATAAAAATATCAAAGATAAATATGCAAATGATTTATATGAAATAATTAAATATTTTATTGAATCATCAAATAATGTTAAAGATAAAAAAAGATTATATGATATTTTAAATAATCAAATAGATGATTTAAAAATAAAAGTAGAAGAAGAATTAAGAAATGAAAAAGAAGAAGAGAGAATTAATGAAAGTTGTGATTCTCTAATAGAAAACATAGAACATTAATACTTCGATTTCTTCTTCTTTCTCTATTTTAATAATATTATTTAATTTCAAAATATTTTTACTATTTTTAATACAATAGTCAACAAACACTTTTAGATTCATTTTCTTAACACTTCGATCAAGTGGATATTTTTCTAAATCAAATC
>JAEEGL016482737.1_pt1 | contig 17238 bp, 10 predicted proteins | sample 9134231 | NCBI WGS metagenome assembly JAEEGL01 (sample SAMN16246548, study PRJNA631951) | gut metagenome | biome: gut microbiome; feature: rumen; material: fiber-attached | host: Bos | place: Iran: Karaj | collected 2018-10
GTTCAATTTATGTGCCCTGGAAACATTATCATCATTAAAATAATTAGCTGAAGGAACATTTGATTTTGTTCCGTTGGGTACTGCAACATTTACCGTTTTCCTATACACTTCACCTAACTCTTCCAGTCTCGTTCCTGCAAAAGAATCGATAATATTATCTGTGCCAAGTAATGAACTTATCAGTTTGTTGGCACTTCTAACCTTTCGAAGTTCAATCAAAAACAAGATGAACACTAAAAAGATTGCTGCTAATGATACCCAAGTGATAATATTTGCCATATCTACTATTATTTGATTAAAGTGACTATAACCATAATGCTTTTAAAATGGGAAAAACAAGATCTCAATAATACAAGTATTAATAGCCATTGTTATGCATTATCGGTTAGTAATCATTTTAAGTTCTTTGTTCTAAATAGTTGCTATTTTCGAATAAGCTCATTGATGTCAACTTCGAGACATTTAGCGATTTCAACCAGATTCTCCAAGTTTGGTTGCGCATTATTGGTACACCATTTTGATATGGTTGCCGGATCTTTACCTAATTGTTCGGCAAGCCATTTGTTAGTGCGCTTTTTGTCTGCAAGCACTACTTTAAGTCTATTCAGGTCTTTAGTCTCCATATACGTACATATTTAATTATTGTCGCAAAGTTAGTCATTTTTCTACAAAAAACAGTGAAAAAATAGAAAAATAACGTTCTTTTTATCAAAAAAAAGGCTTTTTAGCCAATTTTGTGCTTGTTTTTTTTGTTTTTGGAGTCAAAAATCGGATTAATTTGCTATCTTTGCAGAAGTATTACCATTCCCAAGAGACTCGAAGAAATAGTTTGGTGGACTATAAGCTCTAAGAATTGGTACAATACACCCAACGATGTCTCCGCACTGTCTGAGAAGATGGTGCGGTTTGTAGCAGAAATATTCACTATAATATATAAATACAGAAATATGACAATAAACTATAATGGCAAGACATTTAACTCTATCGAAGAATTGATAGAATATAAGCGTACCCATCCAGAAGAAATGGAAGGAGTTGAGGTTGCTGACAAGATTATCGTGAACAACTTTAGCAGCATTGACACTCTTAAGGACTTTGGTGGTCGCCATAGCTCCAATGAAGGAGGAAGCAAAAGACGTTTTACCAATATCAATATTGGTGGAAAGAGCTTTAATTCTTGGGATGAGGTTAAGCAATATAAGCGCGAGCATCCGGAATGGACTGGCGTAGGCCAGATTATTGACAGTGTCGGCCCAGGAGAAACTGTAACCTTCAACTCTGGATCAGTTCATGGTAGTGTCAGTGGAAGTAGCCGTAAAAGCAGTGGAAACTCTAACAGCAGTTCAGGCAGACGTACTATTATTACAAGCGGAAGCGTGACCATCAACAGAGGTGGGAAAAAGTACTCTTTCAGTGGTGACAAGATTGAGAAATACGATGGTACTTGGTATGTTGACGGGAAGCCTGTCGATCCTGAAACCTATGGTGGAAGCTACGATGAATACAACGTATCAAAGATAGAGATTACCGGAAATGTTCAGAACCTAGCCACAACATCTGGTGACATTACGGTTCATGGTGATGTCCAGAATATAAGGACTGGCAGTGGTGATGTAGAGTGTAACAACGCCGTTAACGTCAATACTGGCAGTGGCGATGTCCATGCTAACAACATAACAGGTATGGTATCAACCGGAAGTGGTGATGTCTATCATGGTCGGTGATTAGTATTAATGGAGCAGGAAAATATATGAAGATGACGAGAAACAGATACTTAATCATTGTATTCTTGGCATTGTGTGTCGTTGCAGCATTCGGCACATGTATATCTGTATTCTCTAGCGCAAAGGATGACACAGACATTCCCATTTCGCCATCAGGAACGCCTGAAGTCATCCTTCACCGAACTGGCTACACGTCTTCATATAATGTTGAGACAAAGCAGCCAAACTGGGTCGCTTGGCATCTGACACGAGAAAAAGTGCAAGGAACAATAAGACGTGCCAATAATGCCTGGCATGAGGACTCTAATGTCCCCAAACCCAGAGTTAATAATGTCGATTATAAAGGCAGCGGCTGGTCACGAGGCCACATGTGCCCTGCTGGTGACAACAAATGGAATCGTGATGCCATGTATGAGACATTCCTGTATTCCAATGTTTGCCCACAGCATCCACGTTTAAACAGTGGAGACTGGAACGAGATAGAGATAGCTTGCCGAAGGTGGGCAGAGAAATATGGAGACATCTATATTGTCTGTGGACCGATATTCCTACGTCAACAGCATGAAATAATCGGAGCAAACAAGATTCCTGTTCCGGAGGCTTTCTTTAAAGTTGTTTTGTGCCTTAATGACACTCCCAAAGGAATTGGTTTTATATGCAGAAATACCGAGGGGAACAGAAAGAAAGACAAGTATGTAAATAGTATCAGTCAAATAGAGAGAGTCACTGGTATAACCTTCTTCCCCCATTTATCAAAGGAAGTTGCTACTATGGTAAAAGAGAAAGCTGATATTGGCGAATGGTAAATGATATAGAAAAATGAAAAGCCTATTAAAGATTCTCAGTTTCGGGTTAACGCTATTGTATTTGTGCGTACCGTTGAAAGGTAAAGCCCAGGCATGCTTAAACGACTCAATGCTTATCCCACGGGATTCAACAATCAGGATTGGGAAACTGACAAATGGCTTAACGTATTATCTCAAATACAATAACTGGCCTGAAAACAGGGCTTGCTTTTATCTGGCGCAGAGGGTAGGAAGTTTACAGGAAGAAGATAACCAGCGAGGACTAGCACATTTCTTGGAACACATGTGCTTCAACGGTAGTGAACACTTCCCCGGTAACGGAGTTGACAGATTCTTCGAGAGTATTGGTTCCAATGATGGGGTCAACGCATATACAAGTATTGAGGAAACGGTCTATAATATCGATGACATACCTACAAACATCGGACAAGCCAAGCTCGACAGTTGCCTGCTAGTTCTTTATGACTGGGCGAATGGTCTTACACTTGATTCAATAGAAATTGAAAAAGAGCGTGGAGTCATCCACGAGGAATGGAGATCCAGAAGAAGTGCAACCTCCAGAATATATGAGCGTCAGTTACCACAGCTCTATCCTGGTAGCAAATACGGCCATCGCTATCCCATAGGACTGATGGATGTGGTAGATAACTTTAAGCACCAAGAATTGAGAGACTACTATGAGAAGTGGTACAATCCAGAAAACCAATGTGTGGTGATTGTTGGCAATGTCGATGTTGATAGCATGGAGGTTAAAATCAAACGCCTATTCGGAGGAATTAAGCCTAAAGGACAGTCTGGTAAATTTATAAAAGAGGAAGTTGCAGACCATTCTGGCATCATCTACTCCATTGATTATGACAAAGAACTCCAAAATAATTCAGTTTACCTGATTTTTAAGCACAAAGCCTATACCCCAGAACAACGAAAATACATAGGTTATTGGAAAGAAACCCATAAAACCAATGCCGTACTCTCTATGTTGAACACTAGATTTAACGACGAAGCATTGAAGCCAGACTGCTCATACCTCTCAGCCTCAGTGGACGATGATAACTACTTTTTGTCGAGTACTAAAGCTGCTTTTCAAATCTCATGCGATACTAAAGACGGCATGCAAACAAAAGCATTGACTGAGGCTTTGACAGAATGCCGGAGGGCTGTGGATTATGGTTTTACCGAAGAAGAATATCAACGCTATCAAGCAGAACGGATTTCTGGATTGGATAATTTCCTGATGTCTGCAGATAAGCGCGAGAGTAGTTCGTTGGCCTCTGAATATTACAATAACTATTTATATGGCACGGACATTTCGTCAGCAGAAGACTATGTAGACATCATGAAACAAATAGTCAGTTCAACATCATTAGATGAGATCAATCTGAGGATGAAGGAACTGCTGCCAGAGAATAATGACAATATGGTTATTGGTTGTTGGAATATTGAGAAAGATAGTGTGACTTATCCTACAGAGAAAGAACTAGAAGCAGCATTAATAGCTAGCAGAAACACTAAGACTACCCCATACGAAGACCTGCTTAAGGGAGCGAAACTAATTGAGAATATGCCACAAAAAGGCTCTATTGTTAAAGAAGAGTCATTCTCTGATTTTGGATATACGAAACTGACTCTAAGTAATGGAGCCATTGTGCTTCTCAAGCATACGGATATCGACAAGAGCCAAGTCCTCTTTAAGGCATATGGAAAGGGAGGATGGACATTGTATGGCGAAGACGATGACCCAAACATCGTTATGTTTGACCATATCGAATTCGGTAATAATGGACTTACTTCGTCTCAGACAGAAAAACTTCTGGCAGGAAAACGCGTGAATCTATCTCATAGTATCTCACAGCGTCGTTTTACTTTTACTGGCAGTGCCAATCCTGTTGATTTGGAAACGCTGATGCAGATGATTTATGCAGATTTTACAAATGTCAGTAAAGACACAGCGGCCTATCAGAAGACCATGAAGGATATGGCCATATATCTCCGTAATCGCAAGTCCGATCCAGAAAGCGCTTTTGCTGATTCTGTTTCTGTAACAAACAAAGGACATCACCCACGATTTAAGATTCTTACCGAAGATGAATTGTCAGAAGTAAATATCGACAGGATTCTATCTATTATGCAAGACCAAACATCTGCAGCTCGCAATTATACTTTCTTATTTGTTGGCAACTACGAAGAATCTACTATCCGATCTCTAATAGAACAATACCTGGCATCCCTTCCAAATAATAAAGAACTACCAGAGGGACAATTTATAAAGACATGGTTGAAAAATGATGTCTATTGCCATTTCAAGAGACAGATGGAAACACCCAAGACGATAGTGAATATGAATTGGTTCACAGAATCTATCCCATATACGCTAGAGAATTACATCAAAACTCAGGCTGCATGCGAAGTGCTTAACCTCCTCTACAATCAGATTGTTAGAGAGGAAAACAGCGCCACATATGGCTGTTATGCAGACTATTACCTGACACGTGGTGTAGACGAAGAATACAAAATAGGTTTTACTGCTGACTGTGAAATGCAGCCAGAAAAATGTGATTCTGTCCTAAGCCTGATGAAGAATACTTTTTTCAGTTTGGCTCATAATATCGATGAAACCATATTTAAGAATGCCAAAGAGAGTCTTTTGAAGTCGCTCGATGAGTTGGAGAAAACCAAGAATGGCTTCTGGCTCGATATTATGTGGAAGAGGGAGGACAGAGGTTTGAATTTCTATACAGAACGACGTTCTATTATTGAGCAACTTCAAATTGATGATGTAAAAGAATTCGTTGGTGAACTGCAATCTCATTCTCATTTCTGTGAAACAGTAATGCGACCGTATGAAGAGTGATCATCTCTATTGGCAAGTAATGAGATTCCTCAAATTGCTGATTGAATAAATCAATATATCATTTCAGGCTGTAACAGGTACATAATAAGTTGTTATCGCATAATAAATGGATAAAAAATAATAAAATATTGCCATTTACGAGATAATACATTGCTTTATAACTTTTTTTTCGTATCTTTGCGAACAAATGTATTAAATAATATCAAATATGGCATACGATCCTTCTTACAATGGTTTAGGTACACCTCACAGACCAGTTCTGCGTAGAACACCGAAAGAGACCGAAAATAGAGTTACAACTCAAAACCCGACCCCAAGCACCCCTGCTCCACGAGGTCACGCGTAAAAAACTCGATTATGTTTGAAAGCAAACCGGCATCCTTTTATACTTCTTATTTTAACAGTAATTCTTTTTTTGCAGTAAAAGAAGAATTTAAAGAGTCTGAAGATGAAAAGGAAAAGGATCTTTATGTAGGTTACGTGGAGGTCTTAAATACGATTCATGAACTAATATTGAGAGTGGAAATTCCCAAGTCCTTTCCTTATCAACATCTCATATTCAGGACGCAATCCTTAAGTGGATATCCACATCTTATTCATTGTGACATTCGGACTGGCGAAGTCAATAAATATGGTGACTGGTTTTGCTTGAATACACCATTTGCCGAAACTGCCGAAGAACAACTAAATATAGAAGTTCTGAGACTTAAAGAATGGATAAGCAGACAAATGCGTGATGATTTGCCTGCACACATAAAAGACAAGGATGTCATCGATGCTTTAAGAAAAGCTAATATATATGGATGGGAAAATCTTGATGAAGTTAATGAGATACAAATTAATGCAGACCTCACATTTGTCGGTGATTTCTCAAACAATTTTGAATATTTTAAGAACAGTGTAGGACACCTTCATTGCATTCGGACGCACGACAAGAGATTCTATGCTTTTGCTGACAACCAGTTTACAAATCATGAATTACCTTATGTCATTGTAAAAGAGGATCCCAAGGACATAGAAACTCTTAAAAATTTTGTTGCCTTAAGAGATCAATACGAATGGGATGAAAAAATTTGTGAGCACTTACTTCCCGGTTTCAATCTATCCAAAAGTTGGGTGAGTGATGGACATTCATATAGTTTCAATTGCAAGTGCTCCTTAGAGGAATCTTTGAGTAAACTAATGAAAATACGGGAAGAGCTAACAAAAGAGGATTCTTATCTTCTTGCAAGTCAACAGTCAGGGATTAACAATGAAAAGTCACCAACAAAACTCCTGCCACAACAGAAAATCATCATTAACGAAGAAATTGACAAGCTAGAATCAAAGGTAAAGAAAGAGAACGGCTTTAATCCATTCGCCTCGTGGGACAAGCCTTTGAAGGATTTTAATGAAATGACAGAGGAAGAGCAAGAGGAAGAATATATTCGACAGGCCGAAGAAGACTATGCTATTTATGTCTATCCATATGAATTCCATTTTTTTGCTCTAGGCATAAAGAAAGAAAACGAAATCATATGGTTTATCTGTTACACTAATAGACATGCAGAGCAATACGATGGGGTTAGTTTTAATATTGGAATATGCGATCTTAGATTAAAGAAACTGATATCATACCCATTATTAGTACAACTTCCTCAGTATATAAACAAACCACTATTCTTTGGCAGAGGATTACACTCAGATTTGTTCGTTAAGAAAAAGATTGCTATAGTAGGTCTAGGCGCAATTGGATCGATGGTGGCAGAAACCCTTGCTAGGAGCGGTGTGACAGTCATTGGCTTATGGGACAATGACATTGTGGAACCTGGAAATATCTGCAGAAGTTCCTATCAATTAAATGATATAGGAGAAAGCAAGGTCGATGCCATTTCGAGAAAGATAAGGAATATAAATCCCTATAGTGAAACAAAGGAGATTAAAGCTTATGGTGGTTGGCTTCAGCATCAGAACCCCAACATATACACCTATGAAGGAGGTTCTTTCTACAGCAACATCAATTACAAAGATCAAGAACAAAGTCTCAACCAGATTAAGGGATATGATATCATAATTGATTGTACAGGTAGTAATGAAATGCTACACTTTTTGAGTTATGCTGTACACAATGTGACGATTATTAGTTTGTGTATTACAAACCATTCAAATGATCTTCTATGTATAACTAACAAGAATGGTAACCCCTTTGAATTACGTAAAGCATACCTGTCTCGAATAGAACAAGATACCAAAAACTTCTACATGGAAGGAAGTGGTTGCTACGCTCCAACATTCCTTGCACGAAATTGCGACATATCCTCGCTTGTCAATTTAGCAGTCCGAGAATTAAATTCAGCTATAGCCAAAAACCGAACACCTGGTTCAATGATAATCTCCCATGATAAACGAGGAGTCTTGATTGATAGATTAGAGAGCTATAAAGCTGACGGCTATGATATATGGTTGACAGTTCCTTCAGAGTCAATATTTGATGCTGAGGAAATGGAAGACAATGAAAACGGAGAAATCGGCTACATATTAGGGAGCTATAGCAGAGATGGGAAAATGATAATGATAACTCATTTCGTTGATGCCGTATCTGCAAGAGATATTCTTCGTGATGCATTTAGTACTTCAAAAGGTATTATCGACTATATAGGAGATTACACCTATTCCGGCGAAGAAACTAATACATACAGAGAGGAAACTTTAGACACTTTAGCTACTAAAGCTGAAGACGAATCCATCAACACGAACAATCCCTTATTAGCATTAAGGAACCCCGATGGGACAGTTTCGCTCTTTTTGTACCTCAACAACGGACTAGTACCTTTTGTCAAACAAGATTAACGTCTTCGATGATACTTACTACTGCGAACGTTACTACCGTGACATTCGCAGAATTTTTTTCCACTTCCACAAGGACATGGTGAATCGGGATGGACCAAACTCGTTTTGATCGGGCTTTTCTTGGGCTCATGTTTCTGAATCGAGAAGTCCTCGTCAGGATCTTTTATATCGAATAGAATTGTAGATTTTGTTAATCTACTAATAATTTGAGCATTAATGTCTGCCATCATCTTGTCATATTTCTCATCTAAGAGACTAATTTCATGATTATCTAGATTGCCCATCATGTAGATTACAAATCTCTTCCAATTTTTGTCATAGAGTTGTAGGATAGACTGTCGTTTGAACTCTCGATAGAAATAATTATGGTCTCGTTTTGCTTCTTCGGCATCTAACTTTATAGCAAATGGGTGTCGATCTTCTGAAAACGGGATAAGTATTTTTTCTGTATTGGGGTTGTTCCTAAAATATCTGTCAATAAGAATTTTTACTCTTTCATATAGGGAACCCAAGTGACTTTCGATTTCACCTAAAGGTATGATTAAAGAGTTGACTATACTGGATATTAACGTATCTGCTGCTGTCGCATCGAACAAAATACGATTTCGTTGTTTGTAAAAATTATGTCTTCTTGGTGCAACAATATCATCTTTCTTTGCTACATTATTTCTGTTTCTTCGTGATATCGCCTCCCTATTTTTTTGAGCTTTTTCGAAATACGGTAATGCCATCTTGCTTAATTGTCCAAGCTCCTTTACAGATTTACCTATTTTACAAAGCTCGTTTCTGTCTTTTTCACTAAGATAATAAAGGATCTGATCTTCAAGTGAAGCAAAGAAAACAGAAGCGCCAGGATTTCCCTGACGTCCGCTTCGACCCTTTAATTGATTATCTATTCTTAAAGAGTCAAACAAATCAGTTCCAATTACAACGAGGCCACCGTTAGCCAGCGCATCTTCAGAAGGCTTAATATCTGTTCCTCGTCCTGCAACACTTGTGGAAAGAGTTATCGTATTCCCAATTCCTGCTTTAGCAACCAACCACGCCTCACCTTTAGTAGTTCTGGCATCAAGTCTGTTAAACTGCAAATTTCGTTCTTCCAGAATATTTGCTATATGATCAGAACGTTTCAAGTTTAGACAACCTATAAGAGTTGGCCTACCTGCATTCATGTTCGATTGAACAAAATCTGCAATAGCAGTATCTTTTTGTTCTGCCGTGAAGAATATTCGTAATGGTTTGTCATCTCGAATCAAAGGCTTGTGAGTAGGAATTGTAGCACTTTTTAGCTGATAAATATCAGATAGTTCCTTTTGGGCAGGCATGATGGTACCAGACATTCCTGCTATCTTATCATAAAGCCTAAAATAATTCTTCAAGGAAATGACAGCTAGTCCATCAAAGTCTAATTGCACTTTAACGTTTTCCTTTACTTCTATAGCGGTATGCAAACCATGCTCCCATCTACTATTATCTTTTGCTCTTCCTGTGTTCTGGTCTATTATTTTAACTTTTCCATCAGCGACTATATAGTCCACATCACGCTCATAGACGGTAATAGCATGTAATAGTTGAGATAAAACATTTTGTGTATAGATTCTCTGAGAAATATTATTCTTTTCTTGTTCACTTAAAGAATCAAACTCCGCTATCTCATATGTCCGCTTAATGGAAAATAGGTTTGGCATATCTTTCTTTTCGGCTAGCCACCTCTCACCTTCCTTAGTGAATTCTGCTTTCTTATTCATTCTGGAAGAGGTAAAAAGAGACGAATGGTTTTCTAATGAAACCAATTCCTGAACGATAGGAAAATTCTCTTTATAGACATCCTCCTCTTTGTAATAGTTTCCACCTCCTACAACGTGTGGTGTTTCTGCATCATCAATCAAAATGGAGTCAAGTTCGTCAATTATAGCAAAAGAGTGCTTAAATTGAACACACTCATCAGAACTTGTGGAAAGATGGTCAAAAAGATAGTCAAATGTAAATGAAGAGTTTGTCCCGAAAGTAATATCAGCTTGATAGGCTTTTTTCCGTCGTTTGTCTGTACGTGAATAGTTCTCAATACAACCAGCAGTAAGACCGTGAAACATATAAATTGGACGGGTTGTCTCGAAGTCACGTTTTGATAAATAATCATTGGCTGTCATAATGTGTACACCGTCATGAGATAACGCATTTAAAGCTACTGGAAGAGTGGCTACTAGCGTTTTCCCCTCTCCCGTTGCCATTTCAACGGCATAACCATAGTGGAGGAGGATTCCACCCAACAGTTGTTCATCATAGTGGACCATATTCCATTGAAAAGAGACACCGGAAACGTCCCATGTATTTCTGTAATAAGCCTTACCATCTTTGATTCTGATAAAATCATAATCCTCTGCAAGTTGTATATCATAGTCGTTAGCAGTAACGACTACATCTCCAAGAGAAAAGCGCCTCGCTGTTTCCTTTACTATCGCATACACTTCTGTCAGGTATGTATTCAATGCATGTTTAACACTTTTCCTCTTACTGATATTGGATGAAACTCTGAGTAATGCTAAGCGCAAGTCATCATTAGACATTTCGCGTAATTGAAGGAATCTGAGATTAATTTCCTCAACTAAAGGCCAGAACCTTGCAGTGACATCATTCATATTTTACGAAATCATTATTTAGAGCTGTAATCATCATGGTTCGTCCAGACTCTGGACATACAACTTCAGTTCTAAGACTGCCATTTACATCAAGATGAATAGAGAACTGGACTATAAGATTTTCGTTTGATACATTCTGAGCAACAGGCATGAGACTTTCCTCCTTTATTAATTTCCATGTATCTCTGTTATTTGGTGCGCCATAAATCAGCCGACATGGAAACTCTTTTTCATTTACACTATCCATGTAGAAAGTTACAGATTCTGATTTGCACGGTATTTCTTGCCCCTTTTTGATAAAAGTAGCAAAGTCTCTCTCTCCATTTTCATCAACTTCTATTCCAATGCTATACTTAGCACGTGGAGTTTTCTTTGTTTCGATTATCTGAACTGTTGTTGTTGGTTTTATCTCCCTGTGGATTGGAAGATTTTTGGTCTCACAAATATATTCAATCTCAGCATTTATCTCCCTATAGTCAACATCATCGCGTTGTTCGATGTCACTCCATGACAGACGAGGAGCCTCTTTCTGCAAGGAAATTAATTGGGTTAATCTGGAAAATTCTTCCTTGTATTCTTGTATGACGGATGGTTCGTCTGATATAACAATGTTTTCAATATTTCTGTTTTCAGCATAATATGTCCAATTATATGAACCGGTTATTATAGCCTTGTCATCAACTATGCAAAACTTATGATGCATAAAACCACACTCCGAACTGGCCAATCTAAAGTTCCCCCCTTTTTCAATAAAACGATTGAAATCTGGAGCATACTCCATAAAATTGGTAGGGTTGTCTAACAGGATAAGTTCAACTTGGATATTGCGTGACAAGCAATCAAGTAACTCTTCAAAAAGCTCGTTGCTTGTGAACCATGCCATAGCAATACATACTTTTTCCTTTGCTTGCTTCAGAAATGGTATGATTTCACTCCTTATATTATTGAAATATGCTTTCTCCATTATTGATTATGTTTATTCTTTTTATATGATTCATTAATAATTGAGATAATTTAAAAAAAAGAGATTATAGGGACAAATCAAACTCCACCTTTCCGTCTTTTCTAATATTGATGACCTTTACTGCAATCCTCTCAAATTTAGAAAAGGCATTGATGTCTTTCCCGTGTTTCTTTATTTGTTTCAGGTGTAACAGTCCATAGCCAAATCCATGTACCTTAACAAATATCCCATATTCTTTTACTCCATCTACAACACCGGAATATGTTTCATCAACAACAAACTGCTTGAGTCCCTTTAAGTCAAGATATTTTGATTTCTGCTCCCGACCTTCTTTATAGAAGAGCTTAAAGCTGCCAGGATTGTTTTCACGGATAAAGGTATACTCTGCCTCTGCCAAAATTGTACCTGAGGAATCACACAGTCCATAGTATTTCTGAACGTTATCATCGTTACAGAATTTTATAATTCCCCTGGAGCAAGATTCAAATTCATGGCTGTATTTGGCTGGAAGGATGAGCATGCCTTGTAAGTTAGCAAGACCATATTTTTTATACATACCAACTATCAGTATCGAGTCGTTCAGTTTCTCTACAGAGTCAAAGAAATAATCCGAGAAAGAAATACTCTCTTCATAACCTATTGCATATTTCCCTGAGCATTCCTTAACAAGAGTATTCCCAATAGTCATTACTGTAGATGTTAAAGGCAGACCATTTTCATCAAGTTCAATGCTTTTAGCCGAGGTAAACAAAACCTCACCATCATAGTTTATATAATCATATAGATAGCCAGATGACCATGTGCTGGAATCGTTTCTTTTGCCTACGTATGTTTTGTTTTTTAATACAGTTATGTCAGAATACGAATCAGTAGTAATGGATTCTCCCGCTGCATTGACTATACTAAAACGCGAGAAACTCTCCTTAATTATGAAATGGTGATTATCTACTACTCTTTCAATAGCAAGTCCACATAAAGGAAGGATAATATTCCCTTGATAATCAATCACACCGTGCTTCTTATCAGAAACAACAATCAGATAGTCATCTCCAGCATAAATAATATCATCATATTGATACTCTGTCAGTATTGTTCGGTCGTTGGAACACAATGCATATTTATCCAACAACCTAGACCGGAACAGTTTGTCTTCAACTTCTGTAAATGTTGGAACTACATTTCCCTCTGCATCGGTATTTAATTCTTTGTACTTACATTCATAAATGATCTTGCCATCATCTCCATATATACCATATGTCAACTGGTTAACATACTGATACTGTTTTTTTTCTACTTTCCATGTGTTATTTGGTAGTCCTACGATATTGCTAAATTCTACAGGAACAATGACTGTACCCTTTGAATCCACGATTCCTTTGTTGACATACCTACTAACGAGGAATCTGTTTTTAGAAATACAACTAACGATATCATAGTTTATCATTGATAGAACGAGACACCCTTCCCTATCAATTAAACCTTTCCGGCCATCCATACCGACTACAAAATATTGATCATCAAACACTGCCAACGATTCATATAAAAAATCAGTCAACAACTCTTTTGATCTATTTGCTAAAGCTAACTTGTCAAATTTACAGGCACTTGAAAAATCATCATTTAAAGGCGAAAACACGGGACAGACTTCGCCCTTCTCATCTGTTTCTAATACCCGATAAGTACAATCAGCCAAAGCGTTTCCCTCAGCACTGTATAAACCATAGAGGTTTCCATCCCAATTTCTTTTCGTAACTTTCAAATTGCCATTTGGCAATAGTTCCACATCTGTATAATCACATGGCACGATGATGGTACCTTCCTTATTTATGACACCACAATTGTTATAATCCCCTATCAAGATGGTCTTATCATCCAACGCAACAAATCTATTTAAACCATATGAACTGAAAATAGTCTTTCCTTTTTTGTCAAGCAATATCGAACCAGAAGAAGTCTTTGCTACATAAACACCGTCAGTTAAGTATTCAATATCATTATAAGTATAATTTGTCAGGCGTACACCATTATTATCAGTCAATGCATATTTGTCAATTAGGAATGATTTCTGACAAAAGCTATCTATTGGCACATTTGTTATTTTGACATCACCTCTTTCTGTCAGTTCCAGATCGTCATATTTACATTCTATAGTTTCATGTCCGTCAGAGTCAATTATTCCTGTTTTCCCTTTGTACTTTACGAGAAAATTTCCATTGGGGAGTTGTTTCATGCTGCTATATTCCCGCTTGGAGAGAATATCATCCGCTTTGCCTAATAGCACATAAATACCAAATGCAGTTTTAATACTCTTACCATTTTCCAATGAAATTACAGAAAACTTCACATTCCCGTCTTTGTCCCTTTTGAGTTCTGACGCATAGCACGGGAAAAGAATTATGCCATTTTCGTCAGCGAGGCCGTATTTGTCAACATGTTTGTACCATCCTTGTTTTTCCCGCTGACAAAGAATAAGTTTCCCATCTGGACATGACTCTATGGAAGAATAATCATCAAGAATTATTGATAGATCGGAATTATATAGAGTACCTTTTCGGATAAAATATCCATTTTGCAAAGAAGATATAGTATCATATTGTAATGGCATTACTTCATTGAAATCACAATCCAAGAGACCATAATACCTTGACCTGCCTTGTGTTTTCTCTATGATAATGTATCGTTCTGATATTTTCTCAATTTTTGAATATTCAAAAGGAAGGATGGTGTTACCATTATTATCCACGACTCCTTGGATCAACATGTGTTCCGCAACAAACCTGTCTGACGACAACTCGGAAATAATAATTGTTTTCCAACTGTTTACGTCCAAACTAATAGTCTTTGTCCTTCCACCATACTGAAGAACAAATTTCTCATCTTCTTTAGATGATATTTTGTCATACAAAGGCTTTATTTGAATATCCCCTTCAGAAGACATGATGCCATACTTCCCGTCATCATATAACACAAATATAAAGCTGTCACCAACCTTCTTGAAACCCTTGAAATCATATTCGACGATTTTATCCCCATGAATATTGAATAAGTTCCATGAGTTTCCTCTTCCAGAACTACAAGCGACAATAGTTGGACCTTCTTTGTTAAGCCACGCGACCTTGTCATAAATAATATCAATTACTCTTTCATTCCTCAGATTAATAAGACCTCGTTTATTCTTTCTGTTACCCACAATAGCAACACCGTCCCTAAATGGGAAAGCAACACCATATTGAGGTTTTATTATGACTACGTCTTCCGCTTTATATCCATATTTACCGTTATCAGCCTTGAACGGTTCCGGTACAACTTCACCGGAAAATATTCTTGTTAGAATATTTCTTTCGTTTTCACGAGCTGTCTTTTTACCCTGCGACAGCTCATACCGTTCTTTCCTTTCCTGTATTCCCTGGAATATCTTACTCCAACGGTCTTCTTTTGCACGCTCCCAATTCTCTATAAGTTCACGTTTATGAGGGTCTGCAACCTCCTTGAAGTCATGGTCACTATTATGAAAGAATACTTCTTTTCTTATCGCGTCGAAAGTTAGCTCCTCTATTCCGACAAGTTTGTGATGCCACTCGATCTTCACTTCTTTTCCCTCTATGACCGGAATCTGCCAATAGCAGTTTAGCATAAGCCGTCCACGTTTCAGAGACTCCTCCTGTGCATACAGATATCCCTTCTCAGCAAAGATGGGCCTTTGTGGTTTAGAGCTATCCTTTTCATCATCCCTTCGATAGTATTTCTCGCTATCAAACACGAAGATATTTCTTCTGTGTGTGTAATACACATCTTTCTCACACATTGTCTGGTTGTCTATTGAGAAATGTGGGAACACCCATAGCAAGAAAGAACCTGCCATTCTATAGAATGAATTTTTGTCTATGACATTGCTCAAGAAGGTGTTATACATCAAGGTCTCAAAGACCAACTGATTATTTCCATAGAAATTTGAAGCTACATCTGGCTTGTGCCAGTGAACGTCTTCACCATAGATGTTAATCGTCGGATAAGAAACCACATTGCTGAATCTATCGTCTAACGTCAAAATATGCATTAGTTTCTCACACATTTTTTTATGCAGGTCACTTTCCTTGAATCTGCAATAAAAATTAATGGTGGATCGAACAGGATCTACTGCATCAGAATTCGTTTTCAGAGGACAGTCATCACCACTTGAATAATGTGAGAAGAAATATGACTTGTATTTCCTTGATGCATAATGCCGGGAGTCTAGTCGAAGAGGTTGACCACAAATAGCACAGACATACTTATATTCTCCACTCTTCTTTGCCAGGGTTTGGAGTTCCTTTAACTCATTCAACTCTGCCTCTGTCATTGTGTCGAGCATGTTGGCATCAACAAACTCACCAGACTCAACATCTATCAGGTCTATAATTGTTCGTTGCGTGGCAGCATCCGAATATTCTTGTTCTCTTATAATTGTGTTATGCTGATTGTCCATGACTTTCGTTTTAAGTAATTAGAATGCTCTGAATACCAACCAAGGCACGATGCCTTTCCATTTTTTCTGTGGATAAGTTAAAGAATCCCCAATATCATGGCGTATACCATCTATGGTACGGAAATAAACATAGTCAGCTCCTCCAGTAATGTATATTGCATCAATAAAGCCATATTCTCTGAGAGCATCTGCAAAATCCCAAAGCGTTTCCTTGTGGCGAGTGGCAATGTAATAGAGTTGATCACCAATACGTCCAATGGCCCGACGCTCAACTTTGCCATGCAGGAAGAAGCGGCTAGGAATAGTGCCATCGCTGACGAGGATGAACTGGCGGAAGAACGAGCCGCCTTGTTCCTGAACGAAATCCTTAACCTTCTCGCTGCGCGATATACCAATAACACTGTTGCCGTCTAACATAGCCATATAACCAAGGCGATGTGTGTCACTCTGATATTCTTTACCGTCAGCGACAAGAGAGCCAATGTAAGTGCTATCAGCTTTATGGTCTGCCGAACGGCAGTAGAGATAGACGGAGGTGTCGGCAGTGTCTGGTTCCTCGAACTCGATGGAGGCTTTCAATCCATGAATAGCATAGAAGTCCATCGCTACTCCAAGTATGCTGTCGCTGGTTAGCACAACCTCTGGGGTTTCTTGCTTGACAGGCCGCTGAAGCTTCTCGATGTTTTGCTCTGGGGTGACAGAAACTGATATACCGATGTTATAATAGTAATTCCAGAAATAATAGCCTGCGAGGACAGCAATCATCAGACAGCCAACAGCTATCAATGCAAGGAATCGCTTCAGCCACTTCTGCTTTTTTGAAGGGGCAACAACCTTCGTCACAGACTCCTTTGCCTGTGGCTGCTCATCACGTTCGATTATGATGATAGGCACTTCTGGTTTCTGCATGTTTATATCATCCATTGTCTACCCCTTTCTCGTTTTCAAGTAATTCCTTCA
>JAEEGL012020067.1_pt1 | contig 17237 bp, 15 predicted proteins | sample 9134231 | NCBI WGS metagenome assembly JAEEGL01 (sample SAMN16246548, study PRJNA631951) | gut metagenome | biome: gut microbiome; feature: rumen; material: fiber-attached | host: Bos | place: Iran: Karaj | collected 2018-10
ACGCTCGAGTGCGAAGAGAGCCGCTGACGCTCGAGTGCCTCCGGCGGCCAACCCCTTTAAAAAGGGTTTGGATCCCTAAACAAATCGCTTCGCCTTGCAGATCCGGTAATGTGTGCGCCTACTCCGGACTGCGAGGCAGAAAGCCGTACTTTACTGAATGTAACAGACGGTATGACCGCGGGGGTACCCCGCCGCCTTGCAGCGGGGGAAGGTAGTGCCCCTTTCGGAAATCTTATATACCTGATTGATATAACTGCTCCTTTTGATTGTAAAAGGGGCAGATATTTTTTTAGTACTGCCTGCCGAATCTGTAAGGTGAAACGTATGTCATCTTCCTTCTTCCCGCGGGAACTGCCTTGACAAATCGCATAAAAAAGAGTATATTATAATATAAAGTCACGAACAAAACGGAGACTGCATAATGAACATTATTATAGTGGGCTGCGGCAAGGTCGGTCAGGCGCTTGCGGAACAGCTCAATGAAGAAGGAAACGATATAACCGTCATAGACCTGCTGGCCTCGAAAGTCAACGAAACTGCGGCACGCTACGATGTGCTGGGTGTAGTCGGCAACGGAGCCACGCACCTTACGCAGCAGGAGGCAGGTATCAGGAACGCCGACATACTGATAGCGGTGACAGGCTCGGACGAGCTGAACCTGCTCTGCTGCCTCATCGCCAAGAAAGCCGGTAACTGCCACACCATAGCCCGCGTCAGAAGCCCCCAGTACAGCAGTGAAGCGCCGTATCTGAAAGAGGAGCTCGGCCTTGCCATGGTTATAAACCCCGAACAGGCCGCTGCCGCCGAGATAGCCCGCGTCCTGCGTTTCCCCTCCGCTATTAAGATAGATACGTTCGCAAAGGGCAGGGTGGAGCTGCTGAAATTCAAGCTCCCCGAAGCAAGCCCGCTGGCAGGCCTCGCGGTCAAGGAGATCTCCACCAAGCTGCACTGCGATGTGCTGGTCTGCACAGTCGAGCGCGGCAGCAACGCCTATATCGCAAACGGTGAGTTCCGCTTCCTCGATAAGGATATAATCTCCATAATCGCTTCTCCGAAGAATGCCAACCTCTTCTTCAAGCAGATACATTACAAGATGAATTCCGTCAAGGACGTAATGATCGTCGGCGGCGGTGATATAACCCATTATCTCTGCGAGATACTCAACCGCTCCGGCATTAATATAAAGATAATCGAAAAGGATCTCCAGCGGTGCGAGGAGCTTTCCGAGACCCTCGAATACGCTACCGTGATAAACGGCGACGCAGTGGATCAGGAAGTGCTGCTGGAAGAGGGCGTTGACAGAGTTGGCGCATTCGTGGCGCTGACAAATCTCGACGAAGAGAACATACTGCTCTCGCTGTTCGCGAAGTCCATGAATGTCAACAAACTTGTCACAAAGGTGAACCGCATAGACTTCGACGATGTTATACGTCATCTTGAGCTCGATACGGTCATCTATCCGAAGAATATCACCTCGGAGAGCATAGTCCGCTATGTGCGCGCGATGAAGAACACCATAGGAAGCAACGTCGAAACGCTGTACAACATCATCAAGGGCAAGATCGACGCCTCGGAGTTCATAATCAAGGAAAATTCCCCCATTGTGGGCAAGCCCCTCATGGAGCTGAAGCTGAAGCCCGATGTACTGGTAGCCTCGATATGGCGCGACAGAAAGGTCATAATCCCCCGAGGCGGCGACAGTATGCAGGTGGGCGACGGCGTTGTCATAGTTTCGTCATTCCCGCTGCATGACATAACCGATATACTTGAAAAGTAAAATTCTCTGACGGAGTAATTACAAAATGAATTTTAAAATGATCGGGAATATTCTCGGCTGGCTGCTGATCTTCGAGAGTATTTTCCTCGCGGTGCCGCTGATAACCGCCGTTATATTCTGGGAGCCCGAGTTCTTCGTATTCCTCGGGACATCGGCGTTCTGTCTCGCGGCAGGCGTGCTCATAACGCGGAAAAAGCCCGCGAATACCACGCTCTACTCGCGTGAAGGCTTTGTCATAGTCGCGCTGAGCTGGATAGTGCTTTCGCTGTTCGGTTCTCTGCCGTACTTTATCTCCGGAGTGATACCGTCCTTTGTGGATTCGCTGTTTGAAGCGGCTTCCGGTTTCACTACCATGGGAGCCACCGTTTTCCCCGAAGTCGAGAGCCTGCCGAGATCCATTCTTATGTGGCGCAGCTTCACCCACTGGATAGGCGGTATGGGCGTGCTGGTATTCATCATGGCGTTCCTTCCGCTGTCCGGCGGACAGAATATGCACATCATGAAAGCCGAGTCCCCCGGACCCTCCGTAAGCAAGCTGGTGCCTCACGTCCGCACCACGGCTCTGCTGCTCTACTCGATATATCTCGGTCTCACGCTGGCGGAATTCCTCGTTCTGCTGATCTGCGGCATGGATCCGTTCGAGGCGATAAATACCGCCGTTTCCACTGCCGGCACCGGAGGCTTCGGTGTCCGCAACGACAGCATGGGCGGCTATTCCGCGGCTATACAGATAGTTGTCACCGTATTCATGCTGCTGTTCGGCATAAACTTCAATACATACTTCTTCCTCGGAAAGCTCAAATTCCGTGAAGCGTTCACTACAGAAGTAATTGTTTTCCTTCTTATAGTCGCGTCGTCCGTTGCGATAATCTCTGTAAATATCAGCGGAATGTACGGCGATATGGGCGAATCCGTGCGCCATTCCGCGTTCACGGTGGCGTCGGTGATATCCACCACCGGTTTCAGCACCGAGGACTTCAATCTGTGGCCGGAGCTGTCGCGCTCGATAATCGTCATGCTGATGTTTGTCGGGAGCTGTGCCGGAAGCACAGGCGGCGGCATCAAGGTGTCCCGCTTCCTGATACTTTTCAAGGGCATCAAGAAGGAGCTGGACATCCTTATCCACCCGAAGCAGGTCAAGAAGATAAAGATAGACGGCCGCATGATAGAGCACGATGTGGTGCGCTCCGTAAACGTGTATATGGTATGCTACGTTCTTGTGTTCGCCATATCCATGCTGGTGCTGTCTTTTGACAACTACGATCTTATCACGAATTTCACCGCTGTTGCGGCGGCGATCAACAATGTGGGACCGGGTCTTGAGCTTGCGGGACCTGCCTCGAATTACAGCGTTTTCTCCGAACCCACCAAGATAATCCTGATATTCGATATGCTGGCTGGCAGACTGGAGCTGTTCCCGATGCTGCTCCTGTTCTCGCCCAAGACATGGAAAAAATAGCGGGCAGCGAGCCGCTGCTCCCAATCCGTATGGTACTTTCTGCGGCGGGCGTCTTTTCTGCCTCGCAGCCGTTATATACTGCTATAAGACACAATTTAAGCGAGCCGCCGCTCCCAATCCGTATGATGCTTTCTGCGGCGGATATGATCCTGCCCCGCAGCCGGTATATACTGCTGTGGAATAGAATAGCGGCGAGCCGACGCAAGGTATGTGCCGGATTTCATACCCCGAAGACTACCATTTGGAACGAAATGAGGGGCTGCAATTGATACGCGAAATAAACGAAAATGACTTTGACGGGCTGATGACGCTGTATATGCAGCTTCACGGCAATCCGTTCCCCGATAGGACGGACGTGATCTTATCGAAATGGCGCAAGGTGCTGAACGACCCCGATCATCACATCATCGTGGCCGAGGAGGACGGGAAGATAGTTTCCTCCTGCGTCTGTGTCATTGTCACGAACCTCACCCACGGGCAGCGGCCATACGCCCTCATCGAGAACGTTGTCACCGATGAGGCGTACAGAAAGCGCGGCCTCGCATCGGCGTGCCTCGGCTGCGCAAAGGAGATCGCGCTCCGTGAGAACTGTTACAAGATGATGCTGCTCACGGGCTCAAAGGAAGAGAGTACCCTGCGCTTCTACGAGCGCGCCGGCTACAACCGCAACGACAAGACCGCGTTCATACAGTGGCTGTGAGGACGGAAAATTTTTCTGCGGAGATACTTGAAATCCGCGGACGGTTATGATATAAGCGCGGAGCCCGCGCCGCCGTTAATACCCCGAATAGTATTTTTATATTTTTACTCTCTTCTCCCATTGCATTTTTCAGCTTTATGTGATATAATGGATATATGCTGTAAACGTTTACAGAAATATCATTCTTGAAAGGATACCAACAATATGAAATTTTCCGACGGTTTCTGGCTCAACAAGCCCGGCTACAACGTAAGCTATGCTGTGCAGGAATATGAGGTCACAGCGGACGAACGCTCGGTGACGGTCTTCGCCGCCGCTCAGTGGATACGCAACCGCGGCATGACTCTCGGAGGCCCCTGCCTTGAGATACGCTTCACATCCACGCTCGAAAACTCGATAAAAGTCACCCTTGACCACTACAAGGGAGTCCCGGAGAAGGGGCCGGTATTTGACCTGAACGAGAACAGGGAATTCAGACCGGTGATAAATAAACTGGACGACGGAGGCTATGAGCTGATCTCCGGAAAGACGAAGGTTGTCATAGGCGCGGAAAAAGGCGAGTGGGATATAAAATACTACTACGGCGACAAGCTGCTGACGAAGCAGGGCTGGCGCACCGCAAGCTACATCGAGGAATCCGTTCAGCGCACCGAAAACCGTATGCTGGCGAAAAAGACCGAGGGATTCTACGCCGACAGCGAGACTGACGACAACGCATATATGCGTGATATGTTCAATATCGCGGTGGGCGAGAATATATACGGCTTCGGCGAGAAGTTCTCCACATTCGTGAAGAACGGCCAGACCGTGGAGGTCTGGAACAACGACGGCGGCACCTGCACCGAGCAGTCCTACAAATCCATACCGTTCTATGTGTCGTCCCGGGGCTACGGCTGTCTTGTAAACCACCCCGAAAAGGTGATGTTTGAAGTCGCCAGCGAGACCGTTTCCAAGGTTGCCTTTGCGGTACAGGGGCAGCATCTTGAATATTTCGTGTTCGGCGGAGATACCATAGCGGACGTTCTGCGGGTATATACCGACCTTACCGGCAAGCCCGGCCTGCCGCCGGCATTCTCCTTCGGACTGTGGCTGACCACATCGTTCACCACCGACTACGACGAAAAGACCGTTTCCTCGTTCATCGACGAAATGGAGCGCCGCGATATCCCGCTGGAGATGTTCCATTTCGACAGCTTCTGGATGAAGGGCTACAACTGGTGCGACTTCACATGGGACGACAGGATGTTCGACGACCCTGCCGGAATGCTGGCGCGTCTCCACAAGAAGAACGTTGGCATCTGCGTGTGGATAAACCCATACATTGCCCAGCGCTCGTCGATGTTCGCCGAGGGCATGGAGCACGGCTACTTCATTAAGAAGAAGGACGGCTCGGTATTCCAGACGGATATGTGGCAGCCGGGCATGGCGATAGTCGATTTCACGAATCCGGGAGCCTGCGAGTGGTATGCCGGAAAGCTCAAAGCTCTCTGTGAAATGGGCGTTGATACCTTCAAGACCGACTTCGGCGAGAGGATACCCACCGATGTTGTGTACTATGACGGCTCCGACCCGTATAAAATGCACAATTACTACACATATCTCTATAACAGTACGGTGTTTGACGTTCTGGAGCGCTACTACGGGAAGAACAAGGCCTGCCTGTTCGCGCGCTCGGCAACTGTGGGCGGGCAGAAATTCCCCGTACACTGGGGCGGCGACTGCTTCTCGAACTATGAGAGTATGTGGGAGACCATACGCGGCGGTCTGTCGCTGTGTATGTCGGGCTTCGGCTTCTTCAGCCACGATATCTCCGGCTTCGAGGCCACCGGCACCCCCGATCTGTACAAGCGCTGGTCCGCTTTCGGCCTGATGTCCACTCATTCGAGACTGCACGGCAACAGCTCCTATCGCGTGCCGTGGAACTTCGACGAAGAAAGCTGCGATGTGGTGCGCCACTTCACGAAGCTCAAGGGCAGGCTGATGCCCTACCTGTTCGCCAATGCGGTAAAGACCCACAACACCGGCGTTCCGATGATGCGCGCCATGGTTGTGGACTATACGAACGACCCGGCGGTTCAGCAGCTCGACAGGCAGTATATGCTCGGTGATTCGCTGCTGGTGGCTCCGGTGTTCAACGAGGAAGGCACCGTGCAGTTCTATCTGCCCGGCACCGGTATATGGACGGATATCCAGACGGGCGAGGAGCTTGAAGGCGGCAGGTGGTACGAAAAGACCTACGACTACTTCGGTATGCCGTTATACGCGAAGCCCGGAGCCATGATAGCCTACGGCAGTTTCAGACGCAATTTTACCTACGATTACGCGGAGAACGCGAAGATAGTGATATACGGCCTTGAGGACGGACAGAGCAGCGAATGTGAGATATTCGACGCGGAAGCCGTGTCCGTGCTGAAGGTAAAGGCAGTGAGAAACGGCGGTACGATAACCGTCACCTCTTCCGGCAAGACGAAGAACTTTACCGCGGAGAGTGCGCAAGGTCTTGACATAGTCTGCTCATAACGGACTGTGAGACAATAAACAACAAAGGAAGGTACAAGCAATGAAGAAGTACATTGCGGAATTCATCGGCACCTGCGTTCTTGTAACGCTGGGCTGCGGCACGGCGATGCTTGTGGGCTGTGACGCCGCGAACGGCGGCGGCTACATCCTGACCGCTCTCGCGTTCGGTCTGGTCATCGTCGGAATGGCTTACTGTGTAGGCAACATTTCGGGCTGCCACATCAACCCGGCAGTATCGCTGGGCGTGTTCATCAACGGCGGCATGAGCGGCAAGGACTTTGCCTGCTACATCGTGGCACAGTGCCTCGGCGCTTTTGCGGGCTCGGGCATACTTGCGGCGATATTCGGTCTCGGCGGAGTTGAGGACAAGACCGGCGGCTTCGGCGCCAACGGCCTTGGCGGAGTCAACGGCAGCATAGTGTCCGGACTTATCGTGGAGATCGTACTGACCTTCATTTTCGTGATGACTATACTCGGCGTGACTTCCAAGAAGGGCAATCACGGCTCCTTCGGCGGTCTTATCATCGGCCTTACGCTGACTCTGGTGCATATCCTCGGCATCGGCCTTACCGGTACTTCCGTAAATCCCGCGAGAAGCATAGCTCCTGCGGTATTCGCAATGATCTACGGCAACACCGATCCCATCGCATCGCTGTGGGTATTCATCGTAGGCCCGCTTGCAGGTGCCGCGCTTGCTGCATTTGTCTACAAATTCCTCGAGAAAGACTGATCGGCAGCTGTCCGGAACCGATATACTGCCCATTCCCCGCGGAGTGGGCAGTATTTTTATACCCACAGTATAATCGTGGGAATGTTTTTCTTCCGGGAGTTTAGTATAATTGAAAAAGATGTGAAAATGGTATTCTTTTATTTGTTAAATATAGACAATTATTCAGGAAAAATTCGTTAAAAATGAAAAATTCATTGACTTTTAGTATGCTGTTATGCTATAATATAGCCGTTAAAGGGATAAGTGCGTCTTTTTATAGAATAAATGCCGCGTAAAAGCGGTCAGAACAGGTTCGGAAGGGGTTCGTTGATGAGCGAACAGGAGCAGACGATAGACCTCAGGGTATTGCTGAAGGTATTTATCGAACATATTATTATCATAGCAGCTGCCGGTGTGATCGCGGCAGCAGTAGGATTCGGGCTTGCGAAATTCGTCATACCGAAGAGCTATACATCGGAAGCGATGATGTACGTTGAAAACTCAAGCAGCAAGCAGGAGACCGATACACTCAATATTAACGATATCAACGTTGCGCAGAAGCTGGTAAATACCTGCCAGATCCTGTTCAAGAGCCCGGATGTACTCCAGAAGCTCAGCACGGATCTCGGCGAGGAATTTTCCGCCGGTCAGCTCAACAAGATGATAAAGATCGAGTCCGTAAGCAATACCGAGGTGCTGAAGATAACAGTCGATGCACCCAGCGCCGACGCGGCGTTCAAGGTGTGCGGCGGTATCGTGAAAAGCTCGGTAAGTGAATTCAAGCGCGTTATAAAGGGCGGCTCGATCGAGACCGTTTCGGAGCCTACACTGCCGGATAGCCACACGTTCCCGAGCGCGACAAAATTTGCGCTTATAGGCGGCGCTATCGGACTTGTGCTCGTTTACGGTATTTTTCTCGTAAAAGAACTCCTTGATACCAAGGTAAAGCCTGACGACGACCTCGCGCAGATGTATGAGATTCCCGTGTTCGCGGAGATCCTTGACTTTGAAATGGCCGAAAAGGGCGGCTATTACAAGTATTCCAAGTACGGCAACTACAGCTCCTATGACACCGACACAACGAAAGAGGAAAAGCTGTACACCGACGATGAGGATGACGATGAGGATGACGACGAGGACGACGACTCCGAAGAGGAAGAAGAAGCGAGAGAGGTAAAGTCTAAAAATGGCGAAAAGAAAAAGTGACAGACTTCCTATAAGTATGTCGCGGAAGTTCATTCTGAACGACGACACACAGTTTGCGATAAAAGAAGCATACAAGGCCGCAAGAACGAACCTCGTCTTCTCGCTGGCTTCAAGTGAAAGAAAGATCGTGGTGGTAACGTCCTGCGGACCTTCCGAGGGCAAGAGCACAAACTGCCTTAATATGGCGATAACAATGGCGGAGACCGGAGCTTCGGTCCTGCTGATAGACTGCGATATGAGAAAGCCCGTACAGCATTCGCTGCTCAGGCTCGACAACAAGGTGGGACTTTCTTCCGTGCTCGGCGGTATCGTGCATGATATCTCAAAGGCGATAAACCGCGAAGTCAGGACACATCTCGACGTGCTGACCTCCGGCCCGATCCCCCCGAACCCCGCGGAGCTCATCTCCGGTTCGATAATGGATCAGCTGCTCGACCTTGCAAGCAAGCATTATGACTATGTTTTCATAGATACACCCCCGGCAACGGTAGTTACCGACGCCCTGCTCCTCAATTCAAGGACAGCGGGCATCATATTCATCGTCAAGGAGGGCAGAACGACCCACGGAGAGATAAACGAAGCTCTCGAAAAGGCGAAAATGACCGACGGCAAAGTCCTCGGCTTCCTCAAGGTGAACTGCACCGGCAAGGGCGGCAAGGGCGGCTACGGCTCATACAAGTACAAATATAAGTACAATTATTATAAATATTCGGAATACAAATAATATTCACGGAAGACAGGACAGAAAGGATCCACAGAATGCTTGTTGACACACACTGCCATATTCTTCCGGGAATAGACGACGGCTCGCCGGACATCGCCACCTCCACGAAAATGCTGGAAATGGAGAGGAAGCAGGGCGTTGAGAAGATAATGCTCACGCCGCACTTCTACCTGTCCCATGAGTCGCTGGACAAATTCCTTGACAAGCGGGCGCGCGCAATAGAGAAATTCGCTCCTGTGGCGGATCAGCTCGGCATCGAGGCGAAATACGGCGCCGAGGTGCTCTATACCAAGTCGCTGGCGGACATCGACCTTTCAAAGCTTTGTATAGGCGATACGGGCTATATGCTCATAGAGCTGCCGTATCAGCGTCTTACAAGCGGTTTCATAAACGAATTCAGAAGCTTTGCGGGAGGCCTTTCGCCGGATATCCGGCTTATACTTGCCCACGCGGAGAGATACCTGAACTACACCGACGAGGACAGCATCTACGAGATAATGAATACAGATATGCTCGTTCAGCTGAACTGCGGTGATTTCAAGATGTTCTCGAAACATTCCGGATTTATGTACGACCTGCTGCGCCACGACCTCGCGCATCTGCTGGGGACCGACGCGCATAACACATCGTCAAGACCGCCGGATATGAATATAGCCGAGAAAGCCATCTCGAAGAAGATATCGCCGAGATGCTTCCAGAAACTCAATCATAACGCGGAAAAGGTGTTTGACGGCAGGGCCGTATAAGTTAGGGGAAATATGTTGATTTATATGGTGTTTCTCGCGGCAGTGGTGCTGATCGGCATTCCGCTGTGCAGAAACAGGACAGGAAAAGCGATCTATTGCAGTATTGCCGGCGTTGCGCTGTTTGTGTTCGCCGCGATACGCAAATATACGGGATATGATTACAACCTCTACGGCCAGATATTCCTTGACTATCTGAAGATGTCAATGGACGATATAGGCGAGCATAGATTTGAAAAGGGCATAGCGATACCGATGAAGATACTCGGCGATATGTTCTATATAGATTATCAGACGATGTTCTATGTATATGCGTTCCTTTTCGCGCTTATGCTGATGCTCCTGCTCTGGAAGACGAGCGACAGGCCGTATCTCGGAGTATTCTTCTTCATGACGCTGGGACTGTATTTCAACTCGCTCAACTTCATGCGGCAGATGCTGGCTGCTTTCATAATAGTTCTCGGAATGAGATATATAAAGACAAATCAGTTTTTCAGATATCTGATAGTTGTTATATTCGCATCATGCTTCCACCTGTCGGCGCTGGTGATGATACCGTTCTACTTTATCCTGAAGATAAAGCTGACCCCGGTAGTGCTCGGCATATACGCGGGCGGAGGACTGATAGTATTCATATTCTCGTGGCAGATAATACAGTTCCTTACGAAGACGTTCCTCCCGAAATACTATACACCGGGAGAGATGCCCCAGACAGGAGAAATGAGCGGAACGCGGTTTCCGATATACACTGTATTCTTCGCCCTCTGCCTGATATTCTGTTTCCTGTTCAGGAAGAAACTGCAGGAAAAGGATCCTTTCAACAACGTATGGCTCGGCTGCATGATATTCGCGTTCTACTTCGATCTCATCAGCATGAAGCATAACATAGTCGGCAGACTTGCGATACCTTTCCTTGTCGCCTCAGCAGCGGTGCTGCTTCCGAGAGCATTTGAATGTATGCTTGAGTGGTGTAAGGAGAAATTCCGCAAGGACAGGAAGCAGGCTACCATATCCTCGGCTGTTGCCGCCGCGTCGGTCGCAATAATTTGCGTCGGAATGTACGGCTATATGATCGGGAACAACTACAATGGTGTCAATCCGTATCAGACGATATTCGGAAACGCGGTGTGGGAGGTCCCGGAAAAATGAAATACAGCCCTATGGAGCTTTTCATAAAAGCAAGAAAAAACACGCTGCCCGAGCAGATATGGGTCTGCATAGCGGCGGCACTCACATCGACGTTCTACTTCTACGAGTATCAGTACGAAAGGTTCGCTCCCATAAGAGCGCCGTTCCTTCTGTTTATGACAGTCGTGATATTCGCGGTCTGGATAATATGCTCGTTCTTCAGCGGGCGCGACGGCCGGTTCGGGTTTGCGGTGTTTACGTTCCTGTACTGGGGCATACCGTTCGTCTATACGCTGTTCTACGCGGGCAGGGACAATCTCAGAGGCTACAACAAGTGGCTCTCCATGCTGAACAAGATCTCGAATGCCCTGCTGTGCAACCCGTTCTCCGAGGCCTCCGGAAAGCTGAATACCTCACCGCAGGTAATGGCCGCGGCACTGGTGCTCATAAGTCTGGCTTGCTACATCGCGGGACTGCTCCTCAAGCGCCGCTATGTGATGCGTATGGCGGATAAAAGCGCCGAGGGATATGACGGAGAGTATATCCGGGACGAAGAAGACGACAGCACGGATGTCACCGCTGATACGGCGGCAGACCCGTCCGACGGCGGCAGTGAGCTGACCTTCGGCGGCAGAAACACCGCAACTCCGGATCTGAAGGATATCCTCGGGATAGAGGCAAAACCGGACGGCGCGGACGAAACTCCCGGCGCGGAGGAATAAGGGGCTGAAAGCCCGATGAAAAAAGGTAATACCTTCCGCAAGGAAGTTATTATATAGTCTTGAAGAAAGGAGGACAAATACCAATGAAGAAGTTTAGCTCAAAGTTCATTGCCAGTGCAGTTATGGCAGTTATTGCGGCTTCCGCAATGGCTATCTCGTCCAGTGCAGCTATCGATTACTATGATAACCCGCAGTACCATGTTCCTGAGTACACCGGAAACGCTTCCGGCGCTACAACAGGCGGTTCTACCGCAGGCAGCACAGATACCGGCAGCCAGACAGACGATGATACAACAGATGAGACAGATACTTCCGAATCCACAGTTGGCTCTGTAGTAAGCGAATCCGCAGTCGAGGACGCTATCGAGAGCGGTGATCCCATACTTGTTACCGCAGAAAACGGCAGCGCTACAATTCAGGAAACTGCAATCGGTGCGATAGCAAACAGTGATTCTCCTGTTTCTTTCGTAGTAAGCGACGACGCTTCCGGTTTCGATTACGTTGTAACTATCGATCCCGACTCGATTAAGGAAGTTAAGGCTATCAACATCGCAGTTAACCTTAATGTTGGTTCTTTCAGCGGAGTTAATGGTGTTGTAATTCGTCCTGCTCAGTCCGGCGATTTCGGTATGACTCTTGCAATTACAATCCCCGCTGCGGCAGTAAAGGATCTCGATGAAATCAAGCTGTTCTACATCTCTGATGACAATCAGATCACTGATGTCACAGATGCACTGACAGTGAACGGTGACGGTTCTGTTACAATAGCTATCTCCCACGCTTCCAGCTATGTCATCACTGACATTGATCTCGTAGCTCTCGCGGGCGGTGCTGAAACAGATATCGACATCGATGACGACGATGACGACGACGATGATACCGACGTTGTAATCGACGAGCCTGAGCAGGGCAAGGACGACACAACAGTCGTTAACCCCGGTTCCACAGCCGGCACTGACAGCAACCCTGTAACAGGTACAACTCTCGCACTTGGTTCTCTGGCTGTATTCGCAGCAGCTGCTGTAGCTACATCCAAGAAGAGAAAGTAATTTTTTCCGAATTCGGATCCGAACTCGAAAAAAAGGGTCACCGGCGAAAGCCGGTGACTTCTTTTTTATGTTCATTTTCGTATCAGAACAGATTTATGACATCAATGCCCTTTTTCTGCGCCATGCGCACGGTCTGCCCCGTGCCGGATGCGTAGCGCTGTTCCTCGTTGTAGTAACATACGAGCGCGTCGGCGAGCCGTACAAGCCGCATATTCCGCAGCTTCATACATTCGCCGGTGTACTGCGGAGATATGATCTCCGTGCTGTCGGCGTTCTTCAGTACGCGGTAGTATTGTTCCTTTGCCTCTTTCGGGAATCTGGCGGTCTGTATTTCGGGAGGGCAGGGAAGTATCAGTTTCAGCGATATCCACGGATAGCCGCCCTGTAAGTCAAGCACGGTTTCGGCGGCGAGAGTGTCGAAACCGGCAGCCCCGCCGGCGCAGAATGTGTCCGCTCCCGAATTTATAAGTTCCTCGACCTTGTCGCGGAGCTTTCCGCGCAGTTCCTCGGAATAAGCCTCGCGGTGCCCCGTGAAGCTGACTGTCATTTTAATCATCTCCCGGATAATCATAGCTTCTCTCTGTATATTTTCATGCGGCTTTCCGCTTTGCGGTGAGGAAGGCCTTCGTTTCCACGGACACGGTCCCGGACAGCGCAATGAGCGCGGCCACGTTCGGCAGGGCCATAAGTCCGTTCATTATGTCGGCTATTGCCCATACGGACGCGGTGGTGATGTAGGGACCGATAAATATGGCGGCAATGTATATCCAGCGGAATATCACGGTCCTCACCTTGCTGGGTCCGAAAAGGTAGGACAGGCAGCGCTCGGAGTAGTAGTTCCAGCCGAGTATGGTGGTGAACGCGAATACCGACAGGCACGCCATGAGCAGAAGATCAGAAATGACAGCCGGGAACGGGAGCCCCTTACCGAAGGCGTCTGCGGTTATCGCAACGCCCACAAGGCCGGAGGAATGGCTTCCGGAGAGCACTATCACAAGTCCTGTCATAGTGCAGACGATAATGGTATCGATGAAAGTTCCGGTCATGGACACGAGCCCCTGACGGACGGGATCCTTTGTTTTTGCGGCAGCCGCGGCGATAGGAGCGGAGCCGAGACCTGCCTCGTTGGAGAATATGCCGCGGGCAACGCCGTTGCGGGCGGAGAGGAGAACCACAGATATGCCCGCGATGCCTCCGGCTATCGGCCGGATGCCGAAAGCGCTCTCGAATATCTCAACGAACGCGGCGGGTATTTCGGTGATATGGGTCACCAGAACGATGAGGCAGAGAAGGACGTATATGATTATCATAGAAGGTACGACTATCTGTGCTATGGTGGAGATACGCTTTATACCGCCGATTATTACCAGCGCGGCGAGGAGCGTCACGACGAGACCCGCGATGGCGGCGGCGATGCTTGTTTCGTTTCCGAGTATGTTCAGCGTATGTGCGTTATCCGGGTCGAAGAATCCCTGAACGGAAGCCGTGATGCCGTTTATCTGTGTGATGGTGCCTATGCCGAGAAGTCCGGCGAGAACACCTGCCGCGGCAAAGAATTTCGCGAGCCATGTCCACTTTCTGCCCATGCCGTTTTCGATGTAGTAGAACGGGCCGCCGAGTATGCTGCCGTGTTTGTCTGTGATGCGGTATTTAATGGCCAGCAGGCCTTCGGCGTATTTGGTAGCCATACCGAAGAGCGCGGCTATCTCCATCCAGAACAGCGCGCCTGCGCCGCCTGCGGAGACTGCCGTAGCCACGCCGACTATATTGCCTGTTCCGACGGTTGCGGACAGCGCCGTACAAAGCGCCGCGAAGGACGAGACTTCACCGTGGCCCCCGTCCTCTTCCTGAAGCATAAATTTCAGCGCCGAGCCGAGTTTCCTGAACTGTATGCCCCTTGTGCGCACTGTCAGCAGAAGTCCGCAGGAAAGGATAAGCACTATCAGCGGGATGCCCCATATAAACTCGTCCACTGTCTGTATCATCTTCGCGATCTGTTCCATTTATATATCCTCATTCATGTTTTTATATATGTATATGATTGTACCGAAAAATTGATGTTTTGTCAAGTGCGGAGCGCCTTATTTTTACGTTTCGCGCAGGATTTTTTGCGTTTCGCGCACAACGGAAAATTTTTTTGGAAATACGCTAAAGTTTTGGAAAAGTCTGCCGATATTATAATTGAGGTATAAGGGAATTATACCCCGTTGCGCCCTTCCGGGCATCGCGGCAGAGGATGCGCGGTAGTGCGCCGAACGAATTTCAAGGAGGAAAGGGCATGATAATGAGAAAATCGTGCCGCACCTCGGAAGAAAGGAATGATAGTGTATGAGCGGTATCAATTCTATCTTAGACAGCTACTCGAATGCTCCCGTGAACAAGACCAAGGCTCCGGCCAGGGTGAAGGAGAACGAGGCAGTCAAGGAAGAGAAGGCGGCTGAAGTCTCCGCTGAGGCTTCCGCAAAGAAAACGGATTCTTTCGAGCGTTCCGGAAAAGCTGATGCCAATATCTATACCAAGGGTGTAAAGACCGAACACGCAGGCAAGTCCGCCCTCAATATCAAGAATGAGGGAATGAAGGACATGGTGGCGCAGCTTCTGGGTCAGGCAAAGTCCGGCGCGGATAAGGACAAGGGACTTACTCTCGATTCCATACTCAAGAGCTTTGACATCGAGCCTATCGAAAGCGACGGCTCCGAGGATTTCTGGGGTGCGGATAAGACAGCAGCGCGTATTCTTGACTTTGCGAAGAGCCTCGCGAAGAACGATCCCGATTCCTTTAACAAGGTAAAGGACGCGTTCGAGAAGGGCTTCAAGGAGAGCGAGAAGATCTGGGGCGACAAGCTCCCCGATGTAAGCTATGAGACACTCGACAAGGTGCGTCAGGGCTTCGATGAGTGGGAGAAGGAGATAAACGCCCAGGCAGACGCCGTTTCCACACAGGCAGCGGCTCAGTGATCAAAGTATGACATCAGCGCAGCGCTCTGATTACGGGAAAGGCGCGGCAGCGGCAGCTCTGCCGGCAGCAGGTCCGCGTCCGGCTCCCGATATCGAAGGGAAGTGATACTATGAGCGATATGAACATTTTCTACTCTTCAATGAGCAATGTTATCAATCAGTGGAGTGATTTTCGCGTAAGCAAGAATCTCTATAAGTCGTACTTTGATATGCAGAAGACCAACGCAAAATCGGCGGCGGAAGAAGCTGCATCCAAGGTAAAGGAGAAGAAGGAATCTTCCGCATCAACGGCTTATTCGGCTTCAAAGAACGATAAGCTCAAGGCCTATGCGGATAATGTCTCGAAGGCTGTTTCCGGACTTGAAAAAGCATTCACGGCCGACAGCAAGACCGGCGAGATAGATACCGACAAGGCTCTTGAGGCTGCAACGGATTTCGTTGACAGCTACAATGATCTTTATTCGTCCACCAGAGGCTCCGGCAACTCCGCTGTTTCCAATAAATCGCAGTTCATATCAAATATGACGAACGCTTACTCACGCAAACTTGAAAAGGTCGGCATAAATGTAGGTTCCGACGGAAAGCTCTCCATCGACAAGGACGCTTTCAAAAACGCGGACAAGAGCGATCTCGACGAGATCTTCGGCAAGAAGAACTCCTACGCTTCGTTTATGTCCGCACAGGCAGACGCAGTCTCCGCCTATTCGCAGACCGCGGCTTACCTCGACGCATCGAACAGCACTTATACCAAAACCGGCGCTGTGACCGGTTCGGCCAATGCGTCCGCCCTCAGCGGCGTGCTCTACAATCAGTTGTTCTGATATCTGCGGTGATGTCATACCCGGCGCGCCCTCGTTCTCGAGGGCGCGCTTTTTTGTCGCGCTACGCGCTCGAGTGGGCCGCTTGCGCTCGAGTTTGTCGCTTACGCTCGAGTGCCTCCGGCGGCAAGCTTTTTGAAAAAAGCTTGACCAAAAACTTTAATCGCTTCGCCTTGCAGCGGGGGGAGGTAGTACTCCTTTTCCAATTAGCTGCAAACTCTGAAAGGTGAACCCGAAGGGTGCGGGGCGACCGGAAAGCCCCGCTGAAAACCCCTTCAAATAAAACACTTGCAAAATTGTCAATTATATGTTAAACTGTATATACTATTTTGCATCGGAGATAATAAAATGGGAAAAAGAGTCGGAATTCTTGACGAAGTGCGCGGTATAGCCTATATCGCGATGATAATATACCACGCATATTATGATATTGCCTTTGTCTACGGCCACGAAATGCCCGGAGCCGTGGGCATCTTCATGAAGTGGCTCCAGCCGCTTATCGCCGGAACTTTCATTGTTGTAGCGGGTATATCCTCAAATTACTCGTCCAATAACTTCAAGCGCGGAGTCGAGTATTTCTTCTGCGCGATGCTGCTGACATTCGTGACGGCGATCTTCATGCCGTCGGAGCTGATACTGTTCGGCGTGCTGCACTTCTACGCCATAGCCGCTATGATCTACGGCTTTGTGGGCAAATATACCGAAAAGATACCGTGGCTGGCCG
>JAEEGL015086192.1_pt1 | contig 17237 bp, 24 predicted proteins | sample 9134231 | NCBI WGS metagenome assembly JAEEGL01 (sample SAMN16246548, study PRJNA631951) | gut metagenome | biome: gut microbiome; feature: rumen; material: fiber-attached | host: Bos | place: Iran: Karaj | collected 2018-10
AGACTGCAAGCTCGACCTGGTAGACGCTGCCGCCGTTGTTGCCGGTGACGGCAGCGCCGTAGCCGGTGACGGCCGCGCCGCCGGCGCCGACCGTAAGCTGGTAGGTGACGCCGCCGGAGACGGCGACGTCGAGCTGGTCCACTACGTCGCCGGCGCCCCCGCCGGGCGCGCCGTTGGCGTAGAAGTTGCCGCCCTCGCTCCAGCTGGCGCCTGCGTCGCCGGAGGCGCCGGCGCCGATCAGGCAGACGTCAACGTGGTCGGAAGACTCGAAGGTGATCGCGCAGCTGGCGAGGACCTCCAGCCACCAGTCGGCGTCCAGATCGCCGTGCAGGATCCAGTCGACGCCGGCCTCGCCGGTGAGCGTGAAGCGCGCGCCGGAGGTGTAGACCTGCCGGGCAATGCCGTCCGGGTCTCCGAAGTAGACCTTCCGCACCTTGCGGGAGATCCCGTCCGGGCCGCCGAAGTGCAGCTTCGGCTTGCGGGCGATCCCCGAAGGATCGCCGAAGTGCAGCTTGCCGCTCATGCTCAGGCCCCCGTCTCGTAGTAAACGTAGAGCGTGCCGGCATCGAGCTGGGAGACGCCGTCCGTCAGATCGGTCGTGCCGGCGGTGATGCTGCCGGCGCAGGCTTTCCCGATCCTGCGGGAGATCGCCGTGATGCCGGAGGAGCCGAGCGCGCAGACTGCAAGCTCGACCTGGTAGACGCTGCCGCCGTTGTTGATCGCCTGGCGCTGCAGCGAGGCGAAGCCGTTGAGGGAGTTCGCGTAGTCGACGTCGAGACGAGCCTGCCTGAATGTCGCCTCCGTGGCCGTCTGCGTGAGGTCGACCGTCAGGACGAGCCGGGCGTAGCCGGAGACCGCGCCGTTCATCGACACGGCCTGAGAAGAGGGGACGACGACCTCGCGGCCGGCGGCCAGGATGTAGCCGGCGGCCAGCGTCAGCGACGTGCCGGCATAGCTCATGGCGCAGCCCTCCAGGATCCCGTCCGACAGTGCTCGTGCGTAGAGGACGGCGTCAGAGGTCGGGGTGATCGCCTGCTGGGTAAAGTTGACGCCTGCGAGATAAATGCTCATGGTTTACTCCTTTCGTATCCAAACATAGACGGCGATGAGCAGCGGCTCCAGGGGGATCGCCTTGCCTGTGCCGACAGTCTTTGCTGCGATAGTCGCGCCGCCGGAGGAGACGTTCCACTGCGCGGATCCTGACGGCGCGCCCTGCAGCGCGGTGTAGAGACCTGCGGGGTCAACGACGGAGAGCTCCGGGAGGTTATCCTCCTCAAGCGTTATGGACGCGCTGCCGCCGCGGGAGCCGGCAGGATGCTGGCCGTCGGCGGCAAAGAGGAAACGCCCCTGGATCTGCTGCCAGGCGCCGTAGCCGAGCAGTGCTGCGGGATCACCTGCGCGGGTGGTAATGTAGACGTCGCCCACCGCGTAGATCTCGCCGGCGCTGCTGCTGCCGAAAGACGCGGCGGAGGAACTGCCGCGGGATCGGCTGCCGCCGCCCGCCGCGCGGACCTTCTCCGTGAGCTTAGTGGCCAGAGAGCCGACCTGGTAGAGCCAGCGGCTCTCGCCGGTCTGCCGCGAGACCGCAGTGATCGTGCCGGTGAAGAGCTGCCCGCGGAAGCGGATGTCCGCCACGTCCCGCACCTGCAGGCGGCGGTCGTGGTAAAACTCAAGCTTGTGTGTCTCACCGTTCTGCGCGATCAGCCTGGCGACTTCCTCAGCGGGGTCCGCCTTTTCGGAGACCACCAGCGTGGTCCAGTCGCCGGCGGCGCGGTTCGTGGGCTCCTCGGTCGAGACGGTGCCGGAAGTGCTGACGTAGTAGTCCGTCAGCTCCGTCAGGAAGATTTTGTCGCCGTTCTCGTCGACCTCTCCCGTGTCGACCGGCTGCACGGTCGTGACCTTGGCCACGGCCGTGCGGGAGTAGGCCGAGGAGATGAGCGCCGTGTGCCCGTCCCGGTCGACCAGCCCCACGCGCTGCGGCTGCAGCCTGCGGATCTCGACCGCGAGCGCGCCGTGGCGTGCGCTGAAACTCAGCGTCACGCCGAGATCTCTGCGCACGCGGCGGATGTAGTCCCGCAGGACATAGAGCCCGTTGCTGTCCACGGTCGGCGGAACGAACGGCGTTGTGTCCGAATCGGACACGTCAAGGTAAGGCAGCGCATAGACCGCGTCCGGCTCATCCCGCCAGGTGAGGATCTCCGACCGCAAGAAGCTGCCGACGGTGGTGCCGGCTGCCGGGGCGCTGTAGATCCTCGGGCGGTCAAAAAGATCCTCAGGCGGCAGCAGCGAGAGTGTTGTCGCTCCCTCGCCGGGTGCGACGCCGTCGACCAGGAAGAGGCTGCCGTTGACCAGCAAAAAGCCGCCGGCCGCGCGCTGGGAGATATCGTCCCCCACAAGCACGACCTGGCTCTTGAGCCCGTCCAGAGAGTCGAGGCAGAGATCGTAGGTCAGCGCGGCGCGCTGGTAGATCGGGCGGGCGGTCGCCCGGCTCAAAACATAAGCCTGCATGTCACACGCTCCTGTAGTAGGTATAGACCTGCAGCTCCGCCGTGCCGGAGATCACCGCCGTGCTCTCGATCGTCAGGATCGAGGGCTCCGTGACCGGGACGGAGAAGAAGGGCTCCTGCGAGAGATCGACCGCGCCAGCGGCCACCAGATCGACCTCTGAGCCGTCAGCGGCGATTTTGAGGATGTGCGCGTCCTCGCGCATGGTGGCGAGCTCGAGCGTCTCAGAGGCGCTCAGAGAGCCCTCAACGGCGCAGAGACCGTAGACCGTGCCGCTCTCCGCGCCTGTCAGTTTGATGCGCGGGTCGGAGATCTCGCCGGTGTACCGCAGGAGGATGGCTCCGGGCAGGTGCCCGGCAGGATAGATCATTGCGCTCATCTGCCCGGCAGCGTCGCCGGCATAGCGCAGGGCGCTGTCATAGCGGAGGGATGCTGTGTAGCGCAGCGCCTCCTCCGCACCGGTGACAGCGACTTCCGTGGCCAGCGGCCGCGTCCAGGGCGTGAGCGCCCGGAAGGTGCAGGGGCAGAGCAGCAAACGGGTCTTGTCCAGCTCGCCCTTGCTGATCGAGGCGAGGAGCACCAGCTTGAAGACCTCCACCGCGGCGGTGGGGCTGTAAACGAAGCGCAGCTGCCCGGATGGCACCCGGGCCATCCAGTCGACCAGCGTGCGATAGGTCTCATAGGCCGGCGGGAGGATCTCCAGGCGGCCGACGAGCTCGCCCTGGGGCTCGGCATCCTCGACCACTGGGGCGAAGAAGCCGAAGCGCAGGTCGGCCATGGTGGGGTCGAGCTCAAAGCCCAGGCCCTCTGGTGCGGAGAAGTACACGCCGCGGCTGCCGTCGAGGGGGAAGCGCGCGCCGCTGCGGGCGTCCTCCAGGGCGAAGTATCGAACGCGGGGCATCAGACGTCACCTCCCAGGAGCTCGTTGGCCTGGCGGATGATGTAGTCCGCCTGGGCGTGCGTCAGCTCGCGTGCGTTGATCGTGATGCTGACGCTGCGGCCGGGCCCGGTTCCGGCGCCGGCGGCGTTTTCGGCGGCCGTCAGCACGCGCTCGCCGCGGTGCAGGATGGCCGGGTAGTTGTCGTAGGGAACATAGTTGATGCCGGAGGCGTGGGGCGCGCCGTTGACCGTGATGTGCCCGCCGGAGAGCGAGCTGATCGCGTCGGCAAACCAGGTCTTGACGCCCTCCCAGGCGTCCTTGAGGCCCTGGAGGATCTTGTCGATGATCCGCTTGCCCAGGTCCTTGATCTCGTCGCCGTGCTCCTCCCAGGCCTGTTTGAAGGCCGCGAGGATCTCGGGGATGGCTTTGATCAGCTCCGGGATCGCCTCGATGAGGCCTTCCACCAGGGCGAGGATGATCTCCAGGCCCGCGATGATCAGCTGCGGGGCATTCTCGACCAGGGCGGTCAGCAGGGTTTTGATCAGGGTGGGGACCTGCTCGATCAGGCTGGGCAGCGCCACGGCCAGGCCGGAGATCAGCTGCGTGATAAATGTGATGCCGGCGGTGAGCAGATCCGGGGCGGCCTCGATCAGGAAATCCAGCAGGCCGGTGACGATGGCTACCGCGCCGTCGGCCAGCTCGTCGGCGTGTTCGGTGAGCCCGCGCACGAGCATCTCCAGGATGTCCCCCGCCAGATCCAGGATCACGTCAAGGTTGTCGGTGACGCCCTCGAAGAGGGACTCCAGCAGCTCCCCGGCGCTGTTGAGAAAGACAGGGGCCTGCCGCCGGATCATGGCGGCGGCCTTGCGGATGTAGGTGGAGACCACCTCGCCCATCTTCTCGGCGTCGCCTTCGGCGGCGTTGAGGTCGGCCGCAAAGCCCTCCAGGAGCTTGGAGCCCTCGCCGGTGAGGCCTTCGAGGGCGGGCAGCAGCGCCGTGGAGATGGCGGCCTTGGCCCCGTCCGCCCCGGTCTGCAGGCCGGCGAGGTTCTGGGCGAGGGTGGAAAAGCGCTTGTCCATGACCTCGCCGTTTTCGTCGAGCTTCGTGGCGGTGTCTGTTGCCCAGCCGACCACGGTCTTGAGCCCGGAGGCCGCCAGGGCGGCCAGGGCCCCGGTGGCGGCGGCCCCGGCGCCCACCAGGGTGCCGGCGGCCTTGGCGGTGCTGCCCAGGGCCTTGCCGGCGGCGTTGGCGACGGTCTCCACGTCCTTGAAGGGTTTCCGGAGATCGTCGAGCTTGTCGCCCAGCCGCTTCTTGGCGTTGGCCACGCGCTCGGTGATCGTGCGGGCCTCCTTGAGGGCCTTATTGTTGTCCTCGGCGGCCTTGGTGGCCTTGGCGTAGTCCGCCCGGGCGCTGTTGAGCTGCTTGCGGAGCTTGTCCGCCTCCACGGAGTTTTCGCCGGTGGCGGCCGACTGCTCGGCGTAGGCCTTGGTGAGCGCCTCGACCTTCGCCTTCTGCTGCGCCTCCTGGCGGTCCAGGATCTGCTGCTTCTTGGCCAGTGCCTCGGCGCCGTTGGCGTTCTCGGCAAACTCCGCCGTCACCGCCTTCATTTCCGACTGCAGGCCGGAGAGGTTGGAGTTGACGGCGGACATCTCTTTTTTGAAGGTACTGGCGTCCATGGTGATGGACGCACCGATCTCACGGATGCCGTCAGGCATCGGGGGTCACCTCCTCGGTGTCGGGATCCTCGTCATGCCGCGGCGAGGCCGCCTGCAGCATGTCGAAAAAGGTGCCGGGGCAAAGCATCAGGGCGTCGAGGGGCCGGAGAGAGAGGACGCGAGCGCCGAGCGCAAGATAGCGAGCGCGGAGCTCGCCAGCTCCCTCGTTTTTTTTTGAGCCTCCTCGCGCTCGCGCAGGACGAGGTTGACCTCCTCCTCGCGGTCGGGCTCCGGGAGATCCCGGTGGAAGCCCTGCTCCAGCGCCCGGCGCACCGCCAGGCGCAGGTCGGTGTTTTCCGCGGCCATGAAGCCCGTTCGCAGCTCTTCCATGCTGAGCATGGGCTGCCGGTCAAAGCCGCGGGCGCGGCGCTGCAGTTCGCCCTGGGCGGCCATGCAGGCGGCCAGCCAGCAGCAGTTGCGCCAGCCCTCCGCCGTGGGCTCCAGGCAGTGGGTGGCGGCCAGGATATCGTCCGAGACGCCGAACTTGTCATAGGTCTCGAAGAGCGCCTCGGCGGTAAAGCTCAGGGCGTAGGTACGGCCGTTATACTCAAAGTCGATGTGTTTCATGGGGTGGGGTCCTTTCATGACAAAGGGGCGCGTCCGGGATGGACGCGCCCCGGAGGGTCAGGGGTGACGGGAGGACGGATTGCCGCGCCCCTCAGCTCTCCGCGAAGACGGCCACCAGACGGTGCGGGGCCGCGATGGCGGAGATCGTGTAGACGCCGGCGTTGGTCACGGCGGAGGTCTTGTCGGTAGTGCCGTCATAGAGCACGGCGGGCTTGGCCGAGAAGGTCAGCACGGCGGCCTCGCCGGCCGGGAAGAAGGTGGTGCCGGCAGGATCCACGGAGCCGTCGCCGATGATCTCAACGGAGACGGGCCAGCTGGCGGTGGCGCCGGCGATGCCCATCAGCCAGGCCTCGGCCTCGGCCTCGGTGTCGAACTCCTGGCGGAGGCGCCAGTCGCCGGTCTTGCAGGTGTAGACCGTGTAGGTGACGGAGTTGTAGGTCGGGGTGATGCTGCCGCCCTGGCGGGTGGCGGCGGACTGGGCCTCGTTGGCGGGGTTGGCCGTGATCTTGGGCAGCAGCGTCGCCCGGAAGATGGGCGCGTCGCTGCCGGTCTTGAGGATCGGCTCGATGAAGCCGTAGCCCAGGGGCGGGCTCTGGTCGTCACCGTTGGAGTGCTCCACGCCGGCGGCGTAGCTGTGGCCGTAGAGGAAGGCATTGAGCGCCAGGTCGTTGACGGTGGTCTCGCCGACGAAGCTGCCGTTCTGGAAGGCCTCGACGTGGCGCAGGACCTGGTCGTCGCCCTCGATGTCGACGGCGGCGGTGGTGTAGGTCAGGGTGCCGAGGCGGGCCGCGCCCATGTCCTGGATGTCGCCGTAGACGGGCAGGGCGTTCTCCGGCTCACTGACGATCTTAAAGGCCCAGGACCGGCGCATGCCGATGGGGACTTTGTACTGTTTGTTGCGATTGAACAGGCTCATGAGGGTGAGCTCCTTTCGTTAGGTTTGTCAGAGGCCGGCGGCCTCGCAGGCGGCGTTGAAGCCGTCCACCAGTTGGGCGCGGATCTCTTCCTCGGCCTCGTCGCAGGCGGTCTCCATCCAGTGGCGGCCGGGGATGCGGGCGCTGCCGTGTTCCAGGATCCAGCCGATCTCGGCGTTGGTGCCCTTGATGGTCTTTTTCTTCGAGCGTTTGGACATGCGCAGACCGAGGACGACGCGCGGGTGCTTCTTGTCGTTGGGGCCGACCAGGGCGTAGACCGCGCCGCCGCGGCTGAGCGTGCGCCGGATCTCGATGGAGTCGTGCAGGGAGCCGGAGTGCTGGCCGAAGAGGCGCAGGATCACGGCCTGCATCTCCCCCCTGAGCGTCTCGGCAGCCGGCTCAATGATGCCCCAGATCTGGTCCTCGTCCAGCGCCTCCAGCGCCAGGAAGGAGGCCTGCACGCGGTCGAGGCCGTCGACGCGGAGATTCATCTTCACCAGTCCATCACCTCGGTCTGGATGATGGTGCGGTACATGGCCAGCTCGTCGTCCCAGGTCTCGGCGGCGACGTCCCAGGGCAGGTAGCAGGCCGTCAGCAGCGAGGCGACGCGGCGCGGCAGCGGGTCCGCCGGATCCTGGGTGCAGACGTCCAGCTGCACGCGGGCGAAGGCGGCGAGGCTGGTGTCGTCCCCCTTGAGGGTGTCCGCCCCGTAGCGGGACAGGGCGACATAGCGCAGCGCCCCGCGGGGCACGGCCAGCGTGCGCGTCACGGGGCAGAGCTGCTCAAGAGCAGCCTGCAGGTCGGCATAGGTCATAGCGGGCCTCCATCCGGCGCAGCGACAGGTTGGTGACGGGCAGGCCGTCCTCGTCGGTGGTGTGCTGTGCCTCTTCGATCCTGTAGAGATGGCCGTCCGGCAGGACGGCGTAGCTGGTGGCAAGGATGTCCTCGCCATAGGGCACCTGGACCATGCGGTCCACGCGGCTGCCGGCCTGGGCGGCCTCCCAGTAGCGCCGATGGAAGACCGTAAGCTCCGCGTACATGTGATCGCTCAGCGGAGCCAGGCGGCCGTGGAAGGGGGCGCCCCAGCCCTCCGGCGGATCGCAGACGGTGAGGAGGCGGTCGTAGATCATGCGCCGCCTCCCGTGGCCTGGGCCACCTGGCGGTTGTGGATGCGCCGCTGCAGCATCCAGGGCATCGGCGCCTGGTTGACGCGCCCTGTGTAGAGCCAGCGGGCGTAGAGCACCAGCAGCTCCAGATCCTTGCGGCGGGTCTCGTCGATGGTGATGCCGGCATCCTCCTGCAGCTCGGCCGCGGCGGCGTCGAGCTTAAGCTCGAGCAGCTGCCGCAGCTCCGGCGAGACGCCGGAGGGCACATGGCCGAGATCGGTGGCGAGCATGGCAAAAGCGGTGGGTGACGCCATAGCGCGGCGCCTCCTTTCTGTGAGGGTATTGGCGGGTGTGTCCGGTCCGGACACGCCCGGAGCGCGGGCGCGGGGTGATGCGGAGGATGACATCAGCCCCGCGGCCGCGCCGGGCGATCAGGATCAGGCGGAGGCCTTCTTGGCGGTTACCACGACGAAGCCGCCCTGGGCGACCACGTCGGCGTCGGCGGTGATCTCGCCGCGGACGGTCAGCAGGCCCTCGCCGAACTTGTAGCCGTCGTTGACCTCGACGTCCATGCCGCCCCAGATGGGCAGCTCGCAGCACTGAGGATTGCCGAAAAACATGGCCTTCTTGGCCGTGGTGGTCAGGGACAGGTCGGACAGGGCCGTGACGTCGTTGGACAGGCAGTAGCGGCAGGCCAGGCCGTTGTTGTCCTTGATGATGCCGGTGGAGGGGCTGCCGGCGTCGGGGATGATGGAGTAGACCGGCAGATACTCGTTGGTACCGCGCACGGCAGCAAACGCCTTGAGGTCCTTCTTGTTGAGGAAGAGGACGGCCTCACCGTCCACGCCCTCGTCGCCGCCGTAGGCCAGGATGATGTTGGACAGGAGGTTGGCGTCAAAGGCGCCGGCGCCGGTGGTGGCAGACGCGGCCAGGGTGATGGCGTAGGTGTCGTTGAGGCTGGAGGCCGGGATCGCCGCGGCGATCAGGGCATTGAGGCGCTTGCGCAGAGCGCGGCGGCTGGACTCGGTGACCTTCTCCTCGTAGTTGAGGGGGCTCTGCTTGCGGATCTCCTTGGAGACGTAGCCGATCACGCCGTAGTTGGCCGGCGTGAAGGTCACGGCCGCGAAGGTGGGCTCGCTCTCGGTGGGGGCGCTGCCCTCGGTGATGGCGGCGGTGGAGGCGTCGGCGGTCAGGGCGGCGACCTTGTACTGCGCCATGCCGGTGGCGTCGACGAGCTTGACCAGGTCGCACATGGCGCTGGGGCGGGCGACGGGATCGTTGATGCCGTCCACGCCGACGGGGCCGATGACGCCGGTGGAGCTGGAGACGACGGCGGCGCGGATCAGGCTGCGGACGTTGTCGTAGGTGTGCTTGCCGGTCCGCTGGAAGTCCTCAGCGGCCCGGAGAGTCATGCGGTGATTCATGGATCTGGTCTCCCTTCTGCGGCGGGACCTTGCCTCGCCGTCTTCGTTCTCTTCGCCGTCATCCTCGGCGGCGGGCTCGCCCAGGGCTTCCTCCTGGGCCTTCTCGGACTCGTCGATCTGGTCCATCAAAGTCTGGATCTCGGCCTCGACCTCCTCCAGGACCTGCTTGGCGACCTCTTCGGTCTTCTCCAGCTCGGCGACCGCCTCCTCGACGGCGGCGATCTCTTCCTCGGTCTCGGCTTCCTCGATGGCGGCAGCCAGCTCCTCCTCGCGCGTCTTGAACTGCGCCAGGATGCCGCGCTGCTCCGTGGCCTTGGCCTGCTTCTCGCTGAGCTTCTTCCTCAGCAGGATGGTTCTCAGTGCCATTTTGCAATACGCTCCTTAATTGCAGATTTCCGCGCGGCGAGTTGCCGGCTGCGGATGGTTTTTATGTCATTCTTCCGGGCCTGCACCGAGGTCTCGGCGTAGGCGGGGAAGGTGACGACGGAAACTTCGTAGAGGACCACGTCGCGGATCGTCCAGAGCTCAGAGCCGTCGGGGCGCTGGGCGTACTCCTCGTCGACGATGTCGAAGCCGAAGGAGCACTGGGTGACGTCTCCGCGCTGCACGCGGGCGTAGAGGTTCATGGCCTCCTGGTCCTCGGGGTTGATGCGGATGCTGCCGAAGAGACCGCGGTCGTCCTCGTGCAGCGTGAGCGTCCCGGCGGCGGTGCGCCCCAGGACGATGCGGGTGTCATGGTCTGCCAGGGCGCGCACGTCGCCGCCCAGGCTGTTCCGGAAGGCGCCGGGGGCCACCTGCTCCACCGCGCCGGGCCAGATCTCGTAGTCGGAATTGAAGACGGCAAAGTAGCCCTCGATCACGGGGCCGCCTTCGGCGTCGCGCGTCTTGAAGCCCGCCTCGATGCTGCGCACCTGGCGGTTCTTGCGATCAAGCGTCATGCTGTTCCTCCTTTTTTGGTTCGAGCTTTTTCTGGTCGCCGATCATGCTGGCGGGGATGTAGTTCTCCAGGATCACCAGCTCGTCGAGGCCGTCCAGGGGACTGAGGCCAGCCCAGTTGCGCGCCTCGTTGCCGGTCATCAGGCCGCGGACGTAGAGCTCCTCGGCGATGGAGGCCAGCTCCTTTAGATCGTAGGCGTAGAGGCTGCGGGGATTGAGGCGGAAGTAGAGGTCCGGCGCGGCCAGCAGCTTTTTCGTCAGCTCCTGGCGGATCACCTCGACGATGTACATCAGGCGCGTCCGGACGAAGGCGTTGTGTTCTGCGTTGGAGTATTCGCCAACGCCCACGACGTAGCCCGGCACGCCGACGATGGCGGCCACGTCCTTTTTGTCCAGCTCCACGCCGTCCTTGATGGCCAGATCCGTCAGGGACAGGGGGCGGGCCTGCGTCACGTTGATGAGATCCGCGGGGACCACCAGGGGCTGGTCGGGGTCGGAGCGCTTGAGGTAGTTCTTAATGAACTCGCTGCGCTTGTCCTCGTCGGAGAGATCCGAGTCGGCGTTGACGGCCACGATCAGCGGGGGCTTGTACTCACTGGACATGTAGGCCTGCTTGGTTTTGGCGGTCTGCATGATGGAGTCGACCACCTGCTGCAGCTGCACCTGCAGGCCCAGGCCGCGCCAGGGCTCGCGCAGATCCGGCCGCAGCCGGAAGTGCAGGACCTCGTCCGGCCGGAAGGCCACGCCCTTCCAGACGACCTCGTAGGGATCCCCGCCCGGGCGCAGCTGCGGCCGGGCGCCTGGCATGGGGATCAGATCCTCCAGCAGGCCGCCGACGGTGCGGGGCAGGACAAAGGCCTCGCCCTCGAAGAGCATGGTGGACACGATCCAGCCCACGAAGGTCTGGCGCGTGCCCAGGGACCAGGGCGAGACGTCGACCTTGCGGGAGAGCTCGTCGCGCACGCGGGTGTCGCCACTGGGGCCGTTGCGCATGAGCTGGATCGTCATGCCGGCGACCATGTCGGCGATCCACCAGACGGCGGCGGCCACCTCCGGCGCGTCACAGAGCCGGTGATAGCCCGCCGGGCAGATCACCCCGGCGCTGCTCAGCTGCAGGCCGACCAGGTTGACCGGGGAGGCGCTGCGCTTGATGGGTTTGACTTTGGCCATGGTCAGGCCTCCTTTTTGTCAGAATTGAACCAGCGCTCGGCGTCGGCGGCGCGGCCGGAGTGGATCAGCATTCGTGTCACAGCAAAGACCGAGGCGTCAAAGACGTCGATGCGCAGGGTGTCGTCTATTTTGTCATAAACGACCACGTCGTCCTCCTTCTCGACTGCGTATACATTTCCGACACAGTACTCGTAGGGTTCGGCGTGCAGGTAGTAGATCCGGCCGTTGAGGGCCTTCTTCTCAATGTGCCTGAATCCCTGGCTCTTGAGGTAGTGCAGCTGCGGCTGGTCCACCACCCGGAAGCCCGCCTTTTTCATCAGCGTGATGTACTCGGGCGCAAACTTCCGGTCGTGGCCGATCTGGGCGATCTTAAAGCCCAGGCTGCGCATGTGCTGGTACCAGCGCACCGGCTCGGCCAGGTTGACGCTGCGGTCGTTGGACATATCCAGCCAGCCGTCCTCCTCCCAGCCAAACAGCGGGATCTGATCGCGGTCGGCCTTCTCGGCCGCGGCGGTGATCGGGAAGAAGCAGTGCGGGATGATGATCAGCACGTCCTGGTACTCGCCCGCCAGGCAGCAGGCCGTCAGGTCGTGCAGCCTGGACAGGTCCGAGCCGCCGTACCAGCGGATCGGGAGCTTCGCCAGCTCCTCCAGCGTCCAGGCGTACTGCCGGTCGGAGGCGCGGAACTCGGCCACGTCAAACCAGGCGCGCAGCGAGGACACAAAGACGTTGAGGCGCCGTGAGAAGTACTCCTTGCGCTTTTGCGGATCGTCCCGCGCGGCCTCCGCCGCGGCCATGATCTCCTCCGGCCGCACCGTGACGTTCCAGGAGGGGTTGGCCATGCGCTGCACCAGGGGGTTGAGGTAGTCCACCTCGCCGCGATCGTTCTGGGGCGCGCGGGCGATGAAGACGAAGATCCGGTCCGCGGCGCCGCCGTGGAGCTTGCCCTGCACCACGCGGGAGCAGTAGGCCATGTGCTGCGCGCAGAAGCCCGTGCCGTCGTCGCCGGCCGTGGTGGTCGCCAGGATCAGCTTGTTGGCGTAAGCGATCGTGGCGTCCTTGAGGCGGGAGTAGGGCACGGCGTTTCGGTAGAGCTCCAGCTCGTCGAGGTGGACGATGTTTCCGTTGAAGGCGTCGAAGATCTCCGGCTTGTAGGCAAGGGCCGAAAACTCGATGCTGCCGCCGCCGATCGCGCCGGCGTAGCTGTGGCCCAGGGAGCTGTCCAGCTCGCGCAGGCCGTGCTGCGGATCCTCGCGGATCGTCATGCCCAGGCGGTGCAGGTTGTAGCGGAGGAAGCCGAATCCCTCCATATTCTGCTGCAAAGAGCCCGAGACCGTCTTGATCTTGGAGCCGGACGCGGCGTACCACAGGCCCAGGGCCCAGCAAATGGCGGTCGCAAAGGGCGTCTTGCCGTTCTTGCGCGCGAGCATCAAGAAGGCCTCCTGGTAGCGCCGGATCCGGGTACCCGGCAAATAGAAGCCGCCCAGGTTATAAAGCACGAACAGCTGCCAGGGCTGCAGCCGGAAGGGCCGGTTGCGCAGCGGGCGGGCGTCCAGATCCTCGCCCTGCTGGTGGACAAACAGTGTCTCGATCGTCAGGATCAAGAACTCCGGCAGCTCGGCGTCGAAGTCCCAGCGGCCGGACTCCAAATCCCGGAGGAAGCGCCGGCAGGCCGCGCGGGTGTCCTCGCAGCTGTAGGGCGCGTCCAGGTTCTCCCGGGCGTAGGCCATCACCTCGGGCAGGTGCAGGCCGAACTTACCCATCGGTGTCCTCCCCGGACACTGGCAGCGCCGGGAGATCCGCAGGGGCCTCGATCGCGGCGTTGGCCGCTGCCGTCGCCCTGAGCGAGTCGAGCAGCGTACTCATCGCCGGCGAGGCCGTCTGGATCCCCGCCTCCGCAGCGGCCTGCGCCTGGCGCTGCAGGCGCTTGAAGGCCTTGGGCGTAAGACCCAGGGCGTCCCAGTGCTGCAGGATGTCCCGGCGGATCCGCTGCAGCGCATCATAGGCCGGGTCCGTCGCCAGGGGAGCTTCTCCCTCCGCCGCCGTCGCCCGCCAGGCCTTGTCCGCCCGGGCCGCCTCGCGCTCCAGCTTGCAGAGCTGATGGATCACCGGATCAAAGGCCGGGTTGTAGACGCCCAGCTGCTGCAGCGCGTCGGTGTACTTTTGCTCTTTGGTCACGGTGTCACCTCCGCTTGCGGTGCAGCTTGTGCGCCTGACGCCTCAAGACGTCGTTCACGTAGCTCTGCACCGGGTCAGCCTTCCGGCGCGCCGCCAGGTCGGCCGCGTGCTCCGACGCCCAGATCTTGTAGCGAGGACAGTCCGCGTGACAGCTCGGCGTCGTCGGCGTGCCGGGCCGGCGGTCCGGACAGTCCCGGCGGCAAGGGTTTGGTCCGTGTGGCATATCCGCGCCTCCTGTCCGCATGCCGCGTCCGTGTCCCGGGCGCGGGGTCTGGTCAAAAAAAACTGCGATTTTTATCGCGGGCGCGAGGCGGATCGCCTCGCTGAAAAATTTTCCGCCGCGTGTGCGGGAGGTCCCCCGCCCAGCTGCAAGCGGCCCCACGGTCAGATTTTTGACCCCGGGGGGATCGTCCGACGGCGCAGCGCCTCGCCTTTGGGCGTCAGCTGTCCGGTCAGACGGTCGTGCAGGCTGTCGTGCTCCTCCAGGCTGAGCGCGATCAGGTTCCATCGGCAGTATGCAAACTCCGGCCAGTCCTCGGCCGGCCAGATGTGATGCACATGGGTTGCCTCGACGCGGCGGCCGTATCGCCTGGACAGCTCGCTCAGGCCTTCGGCCTCGCGCAGGACGCGCTCGCGGAGACGCCGCCAGCGTTTGTTTTTGCGGCTGTAATCAAAGCTCATGGCAAACAAAAAAGCGCCCTCGACCGACTCCCGTGTTGGTGTCGATCAAGGGCGCAGGCGATAGACGCGCAGGCCAGGCGATATTCCGATGTCGATGTCGCGTTTGCAGGTATTGCACATGAGGTTCACCCGGGAGATCTCCGTCTCCCTGGTGATCCGGAGCCCTTTGATGGGCCGGCGGCAGCTCGGGCAGATGATCCGCCCCGCTGCTGTCACTTGCAGTATATCAGAATTTCCCGCGGGTTGCAACGAGTTTACCCCCTCCATGCTCAAGAATAATATAGGTTCCGAGGCAGAAAAAATATAAAAGCTCAGGACGCGCGGCGCCTGGCTCGGGCGCGGCGCCTTGTCCGGGAGAAGCCAGGAGCCAGGTACTTGATCACCTGGGCGTGGCCGTAGGGATTGGCGTCGGCGGCGAAGTCGAGGCGGATCCCGCCGCGCGGGACGCGCAGCTCGGTGTCGGCCTCGACCCGGAAGGTCTCGCGCTCCGGCTGGCGGCAGCTGCGCGTATAGCTCCAGGCGCGCTGGCCCACCTTGTCGCCACCCTCTTTGGCGAGGTAGCGCGCGAGGGTCTCATAGTTGCGGTGGCTGTTGATCTCCAGCGGCCGGATCTCCACGTTGCTGCCGTAGATCCAGGCGGTGCGGATGGCCGTGAAGTCGGCGCCGGTGGAGTTGATAACGCAGTGATGGTGCCAGCGGCCGTCGCCGTGCTTGTGCTCGATGTTCCAGACCATGAGCAGCGGCGCCTGGCCCTTCCAGCGCCGGACCAGGTTCAGCCGCTGCCGGAAGGCCTTGAGCCGGTTCTCGGCCTCCTTGCGCGTCTTCGGCAGGTGGGCGTCGTCGTAGGTCAGGGTGGCCACGGGATCGCCCGGGCGGAAGTTGGCCGCCAGGAGCAGCTCCAGCTTCTGCCAGGAGTAGATCCGGTTCATGCGGATCTGCGCCTCGGTGCTGAGCTTGCTCTTGGCCGCACGGGCGCGGCGGCCGTCGGCGGCGGTGATGCGGGGATAGACGGCCTCGATCACGAGGCTGCCGGCGGTGATGATCTTTTTGGTGTAGGTTTTGGACATGCTGCGCCACTCCTCCTGTCATGGGTGAGTGGCGCAGGCGATTGACGCGCAGGCCTGGTTATGTTTTCTGGCGCTTGCCGCGCCGGCATCCGCAGCTGGTGATCTCGCCGCGGCGGAGGCTTTTGCTGGAGACGGCCACCTCGAGCCCGCAGTAGTCACAGCGGCAGATCCAGGCGATCGAGCCGTCCTCGGTGCGCTGCGAGTAGGGCCTCAGCGCCAGCAGGCCGCCGAAGCGCTGGCCGGTAAGATCCTTGATCGGCCGGTCCGTCGGCGCCTGAGGGAATCGGCGGTACTTATCCGGCACCGGGCTCCCCTTCTTTCGGCGCGGTCTCCGCGGTGATGGTCTCCGCGATGGCGGCGACCTTGGCGGCCATGTCCGGCGCGTCGCGGAAGCCGTCCGCGTAGCCTGCTCGGTATATCGCGTAGAGGTAGGTGTTGAGCTCGGGGACGCTCATCTGCTTGATCTTGCGCGCCGTCTCGCCGGTGATCATGGAGGGCGTGCGCTTAGCCATCGTCGTCACCTCCCGCGATGAACAGCGCGAAGATCATGACGGCAAAGCTCGCCGCGATCGGGACGATCCAGAGCAGATGGAGCACGTTTATCATGTGGTTCATGGAAAAACCTCCATCAGGTCTTCTCTTTTTTCGTGACGTGGGAAGACATCGGCTGCGGCGGGTTGACCGGCTGCAGCTCGGCGTCGGGCGGGCGTTGCCAGTCGACCGGCTGGATCTCCGGCATGGGCAGCGGCTCCAGGCCGAGGATCGAGGTCGTCAGGCTGAAAAGCTCCAGCCACTCGGGGCTCTTGTCCTGCAGCTCCTGCCCGCAGCAGGGGCAACGGTCTCCGTTTTGGTAGATGTACATGGTTTACTCCTCCTCTTCATCTATTTCCGGCGCCTCGTGGGGCAGCCAGAGCATCTCCGGCGGGAGAGGCCACCAGGCTTTGACGGAAAAGAGCTCGTGGATTGGCTGGCCATAAGCGAGCCACTGGCCGTCTCTGTACTGGCAGCGTTGCTCGTGGAGCTTGCCGGTGTTCATATCCACCAGGCAGAGATAGCGCCCGTCGTCCAGGGGCTGGCCCGTCTGCCAGTCCAGCGCGGTGTAGACCCCGTCAATGGAGAGCTTTCCGTCCGGGCGGAAAAAGCTGGCTGCGTCCGGATCGGACACATGCGCGGCCTTCGTGTTGACCTCGGGGACGTCCGTCCTGCAGAGGAGATAGTCAAGGCTGCAGTCCAGGGCCTCCGCCGTCTTGATGTAGCGGTCCACGTCGCTGAGGTAGGAGGAATTGAAGAAAGGCAAGACGCAGCCGGCCTTGATCTTCGGGGCGTACTCGCCGGCCTCCAAAGAGGCGATCTGCGTGTCGTCCAGCTGGTAGATCTTGTGGCCGGTGATCTTCCGCAGGTCCTCGTCCTCCATGTTTGCCCTGCCCAGGGCGTTGCCGAAGCGGAGCCAGATCGCGCGGATCCGATCCACGATCGGCTGCTGCGCGGCCTTCTCGGCTTCCTTCAGTTCCTTGTTTTTCTGTCGACGTTCCCGGCGGAGCTCCTCCGCCTTCGGGAGCATGTGGCCGCAGACGCGGGAGCAGCTCGTGAGCTCGTTGCAGGTCGCGCAGCACTTCTTCCCGTAGGCGCAGTGGCAGTACCCGTGATAGCCGCCCTTCCAGACCTGCTCCATGAGCGAGAACTGGTTGACGCAGGCGCCGCCGCCAAACTTGGCCGGGCAGGTGTAGGTCTCAAACCGCGCGAGATCCTCGGCGTACTGCTTGACCGTGCCGGCGCTCCAGTATTCCGGCTTCCTGTCCCGGGACTTGTACCAGGAGACGATGGCGTGCTGCATGTGGTCGGGGAGCCGGGCCAGCTCGTAGGCGGCTTCCTCCTTGAGCTTGCCGGGCTTGTAATACTTCTTGGAGATCTCCGGCGTCAGCCCGTCGCGGATCACCTTGAGCCGGGCCAGCTTGGTGCGGCTCATGCCGGAGAGCTTGGACACCCAGTCCCGGAGCCGTCCGGGGAACTGAAAACCTTCGTCCTCCAGCTGTCGGAGCAGGTCCTCGACGCGCTCGGCCTGGGTGTTCTGGTCGGCGCTGGACATCTTGCGCG
>JAEEGL015569975.1_pt1 | contig 17237 bp, 16 predicted proteins | sample 9134231 | NCBI WGS metagenome assembly JAEEGL01 (sample SAMN16246548, study PRJNA631951) | gut metagenome | biome: gut microbiome; feature: rumen; material: fiber-attached | host: Bos | place: Iran: Karaj | collected 2018-10
ATACTGAAACAGAATTGGATCATCGATTCGGAATAATTATCTTCAGGAACTGGTAGACAATTGTCTCGCTGCAACCAATATATGCTATACCTGCGGGGATTCCATAGCATCGTATTTCGGACAGAGTTATGCAAATGCTTTTTCGGTATCCTGCTGGAAAGAAGGAATTAATCAACATCGCCAGATGATTGGCTATTTAAAAAGCAAAAACGGCGCCAGAAACACAATCTTGAATTATGTCGCCAAAGTACAAGAATACGAATCAGACTATGGAATTGTGTATCGAGCCTGACAAAGAGAACCAGGAAGAGCCGTACGTCGTTTGGATCCAGAACAAAAAGTATGCTTTGGATGGGACGGATACAGGCCTTGCCTTGGTAACTAAGGGAGAAAACCTGGCTGATTACCATTCTTCGTTGACCGGACTCCGTTTTGTCCCGTAAGCTGAGAAAGAGGGCTCTGTTCTAAGACTCCATGTACGGCTTTTTCAGGAAGGCTGTCCCGGCTGTCCTGACGGAAGGATCCGGCATTGCCATGTAGTAAAGGTCGTCCGCCGCCGCTTCTCGCTGAAACTCACGGAAATCATCCTTCGGAAGGAAGCGCGACCGGCTGCCGTTAACGATCAGGGGAAACCCGGAATCCTTTGCGGCCGCAAGGAGTTCGCGTCCCTTCCGGCTGAACGCGAGAACGCACGCGTACCGCGGCTCCGGGAAGGCCCGGATCCTGTCCGCGGTGATGCCCAGATATGCGGACAGCAGGATCCTTCGGATGCGGGAAGAGGGATAGCGGCCGGAATTGGCGAGCTTTACCGCCTCTTCTGGATCGGCGGTCTGCCGGATGGCGGAAAGGATCCTGTTCTCGATCCCTTCGCTGACGCCGGCAACGCTCCGCCATTCCTCTTTGCTCATACGGCGCAGACAGGTCATCATCTCCGCCCGGTACAGGGACTGGTCGGACAGGAAACAGCCCTTTTCCGCTTCCCTCAGGAGAACGCCGGCGCTGTCCCGGGGCAGGTATCCGGCCATCTTGTCCGCAGGCAGGGATCGAAGCGACGAAGCCGAGTATCCGTCCGGGGCGCCTTCTTCGTCGTGGCCGGAACCGATCCGTGCGACCGGAAGAAAGGGGAGAGGCAGGGATAGTTTCCGGATCGCCTTGACGTATTCGACGCCCAGTATGGCATTCGGTCTGGACAGAAGCCCCCGAGCTTCCGGTTCCAGTCGGGCAGCCGCCTTTTCCAGTGCCGCAGGGTAAGAGAGTCCTTCCCGGAGCGCTCCGCGGAGAGAATCCTTCCCCTCGGAAGAGAGAAGGAAATCCGCGACAGACGCATAGAGAGGCGCGTCGCCGCATTCGGCGCCGAAGGAAAGGACGTCGGCGAAACGGCTCAGGATTGAGACTCCGCCCAGAGCGAACCGCTCGGCGGAAGCGACGGCAAAGGTGAGAGGAAGCTCCAGCACCAGGTCGGCTCCGCACCGGACGGCCGCTTCGGCCCGCGCGTATTTGTCCAGGATGGCAGGGGAGCCGCGCTGCGTGAAGCTGCCGCTCATCACCACCGCGGAACAGTCGGCGCCGGACCGTCTGACCGCTTCCCTGAGCTGATATTCGTGTCCCTTGTGGAATGGATTGTATTCCGCAACGATACCGACGGTTTTCAAGACGGCGCCTCCTTCCTCAGAAGAATTTGTGAAAAAAAGACTTGAACCCAACGATGATTTAGGGTAAAATAATTGAGTCTATGCGGCGCCTATTCTGCCGTACCAGTATTATAAACCGGAATCCCACTATCTTCAAGACATAACGGAGGTCTCACGCATGAAAATTTTGGTCGTGAACGCAGGCAGTTCTTCCCTGAAATACCAGTTGTTTGACATGGACACCCAGGACGTCCTTGCCAAAGGGCTTTGCGAAAGAATCGGCATCGACGGCAGATACAAATACTCCGCCGCCGGCAAGGAAGAGATCAAGGGCGATTATCCCATGCCGACCCACGCCGACGCCATCAAGCTCCTGACCAAGAACCTGACCGATCCGGAGATCGGCGTCATCTCCTCTATGGACGAAATCGACGCGGTCGGACACCGCGTCCTCACGGCCGGCGACATCTATTCCGATTCCGTCTTCATCGACGACACGGTCAAGAAGGTCATCCGCGACTGCATCCCCATCGGCCCGCTTCACAATCCCGCCAACCTGACCGGCATCGAAGCCTGCGCCGAGGTCATCAAGGACGTTCCCCAGGTCGCCGTATTCGATACCGGGTTCCATATGACCATGCCGCCGAAGGCTTTCCTGTACGCCATCCCGTACCGTTATTACGAAGAATACCGTCTGCGCAAGTACGGTTTCCACGGGACTTCGCACCGCTACGTATCCGGTAAGGCCATTGAAATGCTCGGCAATCCCCACGCGAAGATCGTCACCTGCCATCTCGGCAACGGTTCGTCCTGCGCCGCCGTCAAGGACGGCAAGGTCATCGATACCTCCATGGGGCTGACGCCTCTGGAAGGTCTTCCCATGGGCACGCGTTCCGGCAATCTCGATCCCGCGGTCCTCGGCTTCATCGGCGATCACGAGGGAAAGAGCGCCAGTGAAATCGTTACGATGCTCAACAAGGAATCCGGCGTTTTAGGCGTTTCCGGCGTTTCCTCCGACTTCCGCGATCTCGAAGCCGCCGCCAACGAAGGCAACGAAAGAGCGCGGATCGCTCTGGATATGTTCATCTATTCCGTCCGCAAATACATCGGCGCATACGCCGCCGCCATGGGCGGGATCGACGCGGTAGTCTTTACCGCGGGCATCGGCGAGAACAATGGCCGAATCCGCGCCGCGATCATGGAAGGTCTTGAATTCCTCGGCTTCGAGCTGGATCAGGAAAAGAACCTGAAGACCCGCGAACAGGCCGACGTTTCGGCTCCCGGCGCGAAAGCGAAGACTCTCGTGATCCCGACCAATGAAGAACTCGTGATCGCCATGGACACCATGAACATCGTTCTGCAGAGAGCCTGATTATGAGAAGCAGAAAAAACGGAGAGGGAATTCCCTCTCCGTTTTTCAATCGACCCGGTCCGGCCGTTCACGGAAAATCAGCGAGATGCACCAAAGCCCGGCAAGCGCTACCAGAATGTAAATGATTCTGGCCAGAACGCCGGTCTGTCCTCCGCCGATCGCTGCGACGAGATCATATTTGAAGATCCCGACCAGTCCCCAGTTCAATGCGCCGATTACCGTCAGGGCCAGGGCGATTTTATCAACGATCATAATCATAATAGCATCCTTTCGTCTGCAGATTTCGTTTCTATTGTCTCCACATTTCCCCGTGATATGTATCCCTTGAAAACAAACTTGCCTCTTCTGCCAAAAAGTGATATGATAAGGATACGGTTTTCATTCGGACCAGACTGAATTCCGGCAGAACATATGCATATTCTCTTTTCTTCGATCGTAGCATAATCGATGCAAGGGGGGGAAGGAGAACATGAGAGGAATAGCGTTCTTTCTGCTGCTTGTTTTTCTGGCGCCGCATACGGCTTCGGCTTATACCGTCGTCATTGATCCCGGGCACGGCTCTCCCGACGGCGGATCGCAGAGCCTTGCCGGAACGCCCGAGAAGGACTATACTCTCGCCGTAGGGAAGGATCTGCTTTTGTTTCTGCGATTCATCGGGATGCGGACGGTCATGACGCGTTCCGGCGACAGCGGCGTATATGATCCGTCTGCTTCTACGATCCGCGAAAAGAAAGTCAGCGATTTGGAAAACCGTCTGAAAATGACGCTGAAAATCGACGCTCCGGTCTTTCTCAGTATTCACATGAACGCATCTCCCATTCGTTCGGCGAGCGGACTGCAGGTGTTCTACGCGCCTTCCGCAGGCTCCGAGGAACTCGGGAAGGCATTGACCGCCGTTTTCGCGTCTTCTTTGAAGGAAACGCGCATCCGTTCTCTCGCTCCTGCTCCGGGCGGCGTGTTTCTGATGCGGAAACTGACCTGTCCCGCGGTTCTTCTGGAATACGGATATCTGTCAAACCCCGCGGAAAACACCCGGCTTGAAACAGATTCCTATAGACAGCAGCTTGCGTTTTTGACCGCCTGCGGACTTCTGAAATATATGATTGACGAGGGATGATTGAATGGCCGCCCCCAAAAAGACGTTTATCTGCAGCGCCTGCGGGCACGAACTGCCGAAATGGGCAGGTCAATGCCCTGCCTGCAAAGAATGGAATACCATTGAAGAAGCCGAACCGGAAAGCCCCGCCGTATCGGCCAGGGGAAACGCAGTCCGCGTTCTCCCCGGAAAAGCGCAGAGGCTTTCGGAGATCTCCGGCAGGGATGATCCGCGGTATTCCAGCGGGATCGGCGAGCTTGACCGCGTTTTGGGCGGCGGGATCGTGAAAGGCTCTCTGACTCTGGTCGCCGGGGAACCCGGTATCGGAAAATCCACGCTCCTCCTTCAGATCTGCAGCACGGTTTCCGAGAACTGCCGGACTCTGTACGTATCCGGTGAAGAATCCGCAAGGCAGCTAAAGCTGCGGGCCGAACGGCTTCACGTAAACCCTCCGGAGCTCTATTTTCTGGCGGAAACCGATATCGACGTAATCAAAGCTACGGTTTTGGACGGGCGGTACGATCTTGTGATCGTCGATTCGATTCAAACGATTTCCCGGCGAACCGCAGCGGCTGCTCCGGGGAGCGTTTCCCAGGTGCGCGACTGTACTCTGGAATTGATGAATCTTGCCAAGAGTATGGGCGTTCCCGTGATGGTCGTCGGCCACGTCAACAAGGAAGGCGCAATCGCAGGTCCGAAGGTCCTGGAACACATGGTGGACTGCGTCCTGTATTTCGAGGGAGAGCGAAACGGCCCCTATCGTATCTTGCGAGCGGAAAAGAACCGTTTCGGCTCCACAAATGAAATCGGCGTCTTTGAGATGGGAGAGTTGGGGCTTACCGAGATCCCGAATCCTTCACAGTCTCTTCTCGCAGGGCGCCCGAAAGGAGTACCCGGTTCCTCCATTACCTGCGTCATGGAGGGATCCCGTCCGATCCTCGCCGAGGTCCAGGCGCTCGTTGCGCCGACGGTGTTTGGCTTTCCGAGACGAACTTCCGCCGGGATCGATACAAATCGAGCGGTGATTCTTCTTTCCGTTCTGGAAAAGAGGGGAGGAGTCCCTCTTGCGAATTCGGACGCCTATATCAACGTGATAGGCGGTCTAAAAATCGAGGAAACCGCCGTCAATCTGGCTGTGATCCTGGCCGTCGTATCGGCTTTCCGGGATATTCCTCTGCCGGACGACGTGATCGCTTTCGGTGAAGTCGGTCTGACCGGGGAGGTACGTTCCGTCTCTTCCTGCGAACAGCGTCTGGCTGAAGCGGCACGAATGGGGATCTGCCACGCCATCGTTCCTTTCGCCAACAAAGACAAGCTTCGCATTCCGCCCGAAATGCAGGTAACCTTTGTCAGAAATATCCATCAGGCGATCGGAGTCGCCTTGAGCGTCAAGGAGGAAAACGTTCATGAAAAATAAGATCATTCTGGCGTCCGGCGCGGCTATGACGATCGCCGTAACGATAACGTATTCTCTCCTCCTTCTGAACGGTATATCCTCACAAACCGGGCTTATCACAAATCAGGTCCTGCTTTATCTTGCCGACGGATTGTCTTTTGTATTGACGGCTTATTGGCTTTTTGCGGCTTTGTTTTTTCTGAACCTGCCGTTCAGGATCTGCAAAAAGCGGGACCGCTCGCTTGAAAAGCAAAAAGCGCAGGACGAAAAAAAGAAGGAGAAGAATTTGCCGCGTCCTGTGGACCGCCTGGTTTTGGATAAGCTTCCCAAGCACGCGGCCGTGTTTTACGTCGCTTTTCTCTTTGTTTTTCTGGCTGCCGATCTTTTCCTGATTTTGTATACGGCAAAGGAGTTTTCGACGTTCCATCTGGCCCTTTCTGTGTTTTCGGTGCTGTCAACCTTCGCGTTTATGCGGGCGGCCGTCATTCACGTCACCGAATCCGTCAAGGGATACGACGTATTTCTGCTTCCGCTTCCGATCGTCTTTGCAACGCTTTTCGCTGTTTTTGCATATCAGAACGTGGCGAAAATGCCGCAGATCTCTGTTTATTATCCGGAGATTTTTGCGATTATGGGGACCGTGCTGCTGTTCTATCTCTTTACGTCACACTTTTTCGGAGATCCGGCGCGCCGTTTTCACGTTTTTGCCGCGCTCTTTGCGACAGCCTTCGGCGCAGTGACCTACCTTGCCAGGCTTGTCGTTTTGTTCTCGCGCTTCTTTGCTTCTCAAATAGTATCCGCCGGCGATTATTTCGCAGATATTGCGTCTCTGATGCTGTACGCTGCGTCTGCGATCCTCGGCGCGGTATACCTGATGCTGCTTTTCAACAGCAGGGGAGAATTGGCGGAGGACGGTAAACCGTCATAACGGATACGATACGCAGGAAAAGCTTGCCGGCACGTTTTTTTCGAACGTGCCGGCGTTTATTTTTTCGCACGCGTGGGAGACTACCGTCATACGTTACGATCAGCGTTTCGGAGGAATCCCATGAAAAAGATCCTGTTTGCCGCCGTCCTGACAGCGGCGTTATTTGCTTCCTGCGCCGCATACTCCGTATACCAGGCAAACAGATCGGTCCCCTGCAGGATCGTTTCTCCGGAAATCAGAGAAGCGGTCAACGTCATTACGCTGCGCGCCGTGCTGCATGGGGGCGACGCTGTGATTCTGCAGGCAGGGGAGAGTGGACGCCTGACGCAGATCTGCACACAAAAGGGGAGCCGTGTCGAGACCGGAACGCTTCTCTTTACCGTTCTGACTGCGTCGGGCCGCGAAGAAAGCGTATTCGCCCCCTGTGAAGGATATATCAGCGCGGTGTTTCTCACGGAAGGGGTGTATCTGACCTCCGGAATCCCTGTGATGACGATTATCCCGACCGGCGCCGGCGAGATGAAGCTTTCGGCAAATGCAGAAGAAATCTATTTGTCGCGTCTGTGCGAAGGGCAAAACGTCCGTGTGGTTTTCGACGCATATCCCTCAATGCCGGTTCGCGCGGAGGTGGAAGAGATTCTGCCGTACGCCACTGTAAGCGGCGGCGCGGCCGCTTATCTGTGGGACCAGGGAAGCACCACGGTAGAGCTTCGCATTCGGATGAAAGACAAAACGGACGGCTTGATACCCGGTCTTTCCGCAACCGCATATGTGGAGATCGAAAGGATCCCGGACGCTCTTCTGATCCCTTCCGCCGCAATCCTTGCCGACGACGAAGGCGAGTATGTATTCTGCGTAAAGGACGGCCGCGCTTTCAGGCGTTCCGTAAAAAGCGGACTCGAACTGGACGCCTATACGCAGATCACAGACGGTCTTGGACCGGACGATCGGATCGTGGAGAGTCCGAACGATTCCCTTCAGTCCGGTATGAGGATACGATATGCTGAATGAGATCCTTTTGTCATGCCGCAGTCTTCGCCGCCATCGTCTCTCTTTCTTCCTGACCGTTCTTTCCATGGCGATCGGAATCGCTTCGGTGATCATGATATCGTCCGTAAGCAAAAGCAGCAAAGAAACCGTCCTGCAGTGCGTTGAGAGCGTCGGCATGAAGGGGTTGATGTATACGCATACGACCTCCTTTCTCGACGGTGAAGGATTTGATCAGCGCATCGCGGAAGAAATCGCTTCCAAAAGCAAGGGCAGGATCCGCGCCATGCCGTTTTCGCTTCACGTCAAAGATGCCTCTTTGGCCGGTACAGCGTTGTCCGTTACTCTTTGGGGCGTGGGACCGCATCCGGAAGAATACGTTTCCTCCCGTATCCTTTACGGACGAATGCTGAACGACGCCGAGTTTAGAAATGCTGAACGGGTCGCCGTGATTTCAGAAGACGTCGCTCAGCGCGTTCTGGGGCGGAAAAACGCCGTCGGGCAGAGTCTCCGGATCGGGAAAGAGGGGAGCGCCGTTCCGTACCGCGTCGTCGGCATTATTGAATCGGAGACCGGTTCTGTGAGCTTTGCATACAGCGTACCTTCTTTCGTATATGTCCCTTCCTCAGCTCTGTCACGATATAACGGCGTGCGTTCGGAACGTCTGATCGTCCAAAGCGACAGCCTTTCCAATCGGGAAATACGCAGTCTTGTCAATCAGGCTGTCAGGGAATCACGCGGCAGTTCGTTTCACTATGAGATCACCGATTTTGATGAAGGCAGTGTCAACGCCGCAAGAATAGCCGACGTAATGACCGACGTGATGACCTTTTCATCCGGGATATCGCTGGCGGTAGCCGGTATCGGCATTATGAGTACGCTTCTCGCTTCGGTCACTGCCAGAAAAGAGGAGATCGGGCTTTTGAAAGCTTTGGGAGCGACCGATCTCCAGGTGGCTTTCTGTTATCTTACGGAAGCGCTTCTGATCGCTTTTTGCGGCGTGGCTGCCGGAACGGCGGGATCATTTTTGCTTCTGACGATCCTCTTTCGGATCATGCGGCTTCCCTTTATGCTCAACGGAAAGGTGATACTGATCTCTTCGATCCTTGCCGGTCTCACGGGTTTGTTTTTCGGATTGCTTCCCGCCATGCGTGCTGCCCGTGCCGATCCGATCGATGCGCTTCGATCCGTATGAAAACAGTCTTTACAGATTCAGCCCGGATTCTCCCGATACGATCCGGGCTGAAAATATTCATACTTGAAGGAAAAAGAAAAACCGTGTATAATAGTGTTGTATTTTGATGCGGGAAACGGGTTGGTATGCGTTTTGCCGCGTGCGCCATCCGGGAGGTTTTCATGGCAAGGAATCATATTAGCAGCAAGATCATCAACAGCTGGTGGCTGCGCCGGCTGCTTTTGGGGATATTGATATTCTCGCTGATCACGGTATTTGCACTTTATATGGTGCCTTCCAGCGCTCTGAGGCCGTTTATCCACACGCATATAGATACCGAAAAGGCGTTTTCTGCCGGCGAATTCTTTCTGGAACCTGTATCCTTCTCCGTTACCACAAAGGACGGGATTGAACTGAAAGGGGAGGAGTTCAGGGCTGAACGGGCAAAAGGAGTCGTAATTCTGACTTCCGGACTTTACAATCCTGTCTCCACCTCGCTTTTCGGTCATGCCAAGCTCCTTTACGACAACGATTACTCCGTCATCATCTATGAATCCCGCGCTCATAACGAAAGCGAAGGCAAGCTGATCGGACACGGCATTACGGAAACAAACGATCTTGACGCGCTGATCGAATACGTACGGACCTTTACAACTTATCTGAATCTTCCGATCTATCTGATGGGATGGAACACCGGCGCAGCGGCTTCGATCAATACGGCGGCGGAGAATCCTTACGTATCCGGCGTCATCGCCGTCGGCTCCTATGCCAACGCAAAAGAGTATTTCTGCAGCCTTATGCGCGACGAGGCGCATATGTCCGATCTCTTTTTGAAGATCGGGCAGGCCTTCCTGGATCCATATCTGAAGATCACATACGGATTCGGTTCGGGCGGAATTTCTCCGGACAAGTCTTTGTCCGATCTGAAGATCCCGGTCCTTCTGATCGCCGCTACGGGCGACGAATTCATTTCTTCAAAGGAATCCGAAAAACTCGCCGAAGGCGCGGGGAAAAACGTTTCTCTGTGGATCAGGGACGTGGGCTATCATTATGTAACGGGGTATTTCATCAATCTGGAAAAGGATCCTGAGTACTGCTCCCGGATCCTTGATTTCCTGAGTTCTTCAGAAAACGCTTTCTCCTCCGATGATACCGCTTCTTCCGACGGAAACTCCTGAGGGAGGAGAGCCGTGAAACGTTGTTTCTGCCTGATCAGAGGACAGATCGTATGGAAGAAAATGAATATTTTGTTCAATGCGTAGGAGGGGAAAACGTCATTTTGGGGCTTGAACCCCTCTCGGGACCTCCTCCGGGCACTCTGAGGCTTGAAAGGATCCGATATGATACATACGACGAAAGATATTCCGAAGATCGTACGCGACTTCTTGGTATATATGGAAACTATCCGCGGGAAAAGCAAAAAAACCGCGGATGAATACTATCTCGATCTGCGCGTCTTTTTCCGTTACATAAAACTGTCGCGCGGCCTTGTTCCTGACGAAATGGAATTTGATCAGATCCCTATTGACGACGTGGATATCGATATGATCTCTTCCGTCACTCTTTCGGATATTTACGACTATATGAATTATCTCGGCCGCGACCGTGTGATCGTCAGAAATCGCAGCATCGTAGGCTGCGGACTGGGCCCCGCCACCAGAGCCCGCAAAACGTCTTCGCTCAGGACGTTTTTCAAATACCTTAACACCAAAGCAAAGCTTCTGGATACGAATCCTCTGCTGGAGCTGGAACAGCCGAAGCTGAAGAAATCGCTTCCCAGACATCTCACCGTCGATGAGAGCGTCCGGCTTCTTACACACGTCGACGGCCCCAACGCAGAGCGTGATTTCTGCATCCTGACGCTGTTCCTGAACTGCGGATTCCGGGTTTCCGAGTTAGTTTCGGCTAACATCGGAGATATTTCGGATCGAACGCTGAAAGTCACCGGCAAAGGCAACAAGGAACGCATCGTCTATCTGAACGACGCCTGTGTGGACGCTCTGGACCGGTATATCGCCGTACGGGAAACCCTTCCGATCCCGAAGTCCGAACGGGCTCTGTTCATCAGCCGAAACCATCAGCGCATCAGCGTTTCCACCGTCAAATGGCTTGTCAAGAAACACATCGCGGAGGCCGGTCTCGACCCCGAAAAGTACTCCGCACACAAGCTGAGGCATACGGCGGCGACGCTGATGTATCAGAACGGCGTCGACGTAAGAACCCTGCAGACGGTCCTCGGTCACGAAAGCCTGAATACGACCAGGATCTATACCCACGTCAGCGACGAGCAGGTCAAAAGCGCCATCGAACACAACCCGCTTGCCGGGATCAAACCGGCCGCCCCCTCCCCTTCCGCCCGCCCACAGGAAGAAACGGAGGAGGAAGACGAGCAGCCTTACGCAGGAAACGGTAAATCGCTATAGTATATTACAATTGCTTGCTGTGTTTCATGCATAATGATAATAGTTTTCAAATAAAAAAACAGGGATCGCTCCGTCAGGATGCGATTCCTGTTTTTCCCTGTTCGTTCCTTCTGCCGGCTTTACGCCGTATCAAATGCGTTTATTCGCACGTCCCCGCTGTTCTTCCCGTATTTTACTGCAACCGGATCTCTGTGCAGCTGTACGGCGGCAAGACCAGTTTCCCTCCCCGGATCCTTTCTCCGGTCGGGGCATACCGGTAAATTCCGTCGATCCTGAGGATCTCTGGGTTCCGGATCTCCGCGCCGGCGATCTCCAGTTCCGTCTCGGCCGGCTTTTCACCGGGATTGGCAATCAGCAGGATCTTCCTGTCCCCGTCGGTCGCTCCCAAAACGAAAATTCCTTCCACGTCCACGGAGGATTCTGCTTCCTTACCCAGCCTGTATGCCTGATGAAACATCCTGAAGGCATAATAGGTCAGGTACGGCTTCCAGGTATCCGGATTGAACAGCCCGCCGTACTGACTGGGGCCGATACGGCCGTCATAATATGCAAGCAGACCTACCGGTTTCTTCTGCATGCCCAGCATCACGGCCAGCGCAGCCGACGCAGCAGCCGGGGTCCCTCGCGTTTCCACGGTGTGATGGGGATTCCATTCATCCAGAATATCTTCCGTTTCGCCGAATCCGTGTTTCGCTAGCATTCTGCGGCAGTAATCCTCTTCCCGCAGGATCTCGACCACGTTTCCGTAGCTGTGCCATGAAAAAAAGTCCAGAGGGGCTTTGTGATCTTCGGAAGAAATATAATCCAGAAACTCATGAGCATAGTTCAGCCAGTATTCACGTCTGTTGGAAGGCTTCGCAAAACCGATACAGTCCGGATCCCGCGCTTCCGGAAAGTCGCCGCAGGAAGCATACCCGCCGACCTTGATGCTTTCCCCAAAGCACCGCTTCAGATGGTTTGCCGTGATCTCATACAGGCGGAAGAACTCCTCTTTGGTGCCCATCCAGCACATCCCGCCTTTACCGTCCATATCTCCTTCCGGTTCATTCCAGATCTCCCAGTATCGGATACGGAACGTATACCCGTCCGCCCAGCCCTCGTTATAGTGGCGGATGACGTGTTCACAGATCCTGGCCCACTTGCCGAAATCCTTCGGCGGGAAAACACGGTAGGCCTTGATCCCGGCAAAATTCTCTATCGTGACGCCCAGTCGGAAGATAGGTTCGCATCCTTGCTCCATAAGACGTTCGATCAGCCAATCGGTAAAGACAAAATCATACGATCCGGGAAGAGTTTCATCCGCATCAAAATCCGGAAACAGGTTCGGGATATCCACAAACCGGGATCCCCCGAACGGACCGCCAACATCATGCAGGCGGGAATACGGGAAGCCCGCCTCTCCGACATAATGGAACATAGTGTCATACAGTCCCAGAATCGGCGGCTGGCCGATCCCATGCATAGGTTTGATTCTTCCGGCAGTTTTCGTGAAGTCTGCCCTGATCCGCATGTCTTTCGCCTCCCGGAATCGCTAGATCCTTCCTCCGGCTCCGATACAGCCGATCGAACAGTCCGTCGGATCGCATGGAACAAGGAATGCATCTGTCATTGCTGCGGCGATGGAAACCGTATTCGCTTCCGGGTTATCACTTTTTCTTCTTTCTGCCGGGCTGTCTTCCGGAACGAAGAAGCTCGATAGCGGCTTCTTTCTCTTCCTTTTCCCTCTGTTCCTGCTCCTTCTGTTCCCGGATCAGTTGGATCGTCGGCTGGATCATATGCTTGTCCAGCGGAGCAAAACAGACGAATCCTGCCACAAAGGAAGTGAAGGATATGTCAAACAGCGGCAGCAGCAGGAGCGACGGCAGCGGCAGGAATACGTTGAGCGCCACGATGGCGGCAATCGTCGCCCAGATGATCAGAGTCCTCGGCAGATTGGAATAAGCCAGGATAAAGGCATTTTTCAGGATCTCACCGAACGTCATTTCAAAAGTCACCATGATCATATACGCATATACGCGCATGACGATATAGAATACGTAAACGACCACGGCGAAATACTTCAGAAAGTTCATCAGCATCCCGTATCCGGGATTGATTCCCGCAAAGTCGTAAAAGAAATACAGAAGCACCGAAAAGGTTGCGAGCAGATCCAGCAGTCCCATGGGGATCGCCTGTTTCTTGTTCTCCCATCCCACCGAAAAGATGTCCGTCGTAAAAGTATGCTCTTCCCTGGAGGTATTGCGCGAAACATACGCCATGCCGGCTGAAAGCGGCCCCAGGCTTAAAGCAGAAGCGGCGAACAGCAGGATCCCCAGCGCCATTTTCAAAGAGCTTTCCGTAAAGAAATGATAGATATTGACAAAGATCATGACCCAGGGGTAAGACTGGTTGAAGGTCTGGAAAGACTCTGCGGCAATGAAGGAATTTATCGCATCCTCCCCCATCATAATGACGACCGCGGAAACCGCGACGGCAACGAGCGGGATCAATGCGCCGAAACGGGCAAGATTGAAAAGCGTCATCTTCCAGAAATTGCGGAAATACAGGATAAACACCCGCAGAAAAGCGACGGGCTTTTTTTCGTCCTTTTCGACGCCTTTTCCCTCTTTTTCGAAATTATACAGTTTCAGATTGAAATGTGCAGCCATATTGTATTTCCTTTATCTTTCGTATATCCGGACGGATCAGGAAAAAAGATGCGGCAGAAGCTTGTACCTGTGATAAGCTTCCGATGCGATAAGCATACAGAGTCCGCATGCTTTCAGCAGGTGCATACCGTCAAAAAGCAAATAAAGGTTTCTTGCCGAAAGCGCGTTCTTTCCCTCGATCAGGTTCAGTACGTTTTCGTATCCTTTGACTCCCAAAGACGTCACAGGCAAAAGAAATATCAAAAGCCGCGGGCATTCCGCAAGGAAGGTCCAAAACGCGCCTTTGATTCCGCCGACAGCAAGGATTCCCGTAATCACAGATGCGATCCAGGCACCTCTGATGAAGAACAGGACCGGTATCAGGAACAGGCCGATCCTGTTCAGCGCGCCGAATGCCAGACAAAGCAAAAATGCCAGTTCCGGTATCAGGATCTGCCAGAAGGATGCTTCTCCGTTTCCCCGAAAAACGTACCCGCTGCCGGGAAATCCGGCGGCGGATATCCACGCTCCTGCGATCCCGCCGGCAAAAAACAGAAGGATCAGAAATACGGTCATCGTTTCCTGCCTGTGCCGGATGCGTCCCGCGAGTATCCTTTCGCTCATCTTTTTGACGCTCCCAAGATCGAACCGGTCAGGCATCCCAGGAGTGCAAGGGATCCTTCCGCCAGCGCCCACATCGACCAGAGCGTTTCATTCCCCAGCATCGCGCCCGTCAAAAGCATCATGAGAAAGAGACACAGTGCGGAGAGCCCACCGGCATACAAGCCTCTTACGGGCAGTATTGCCGACGCCGCCCTTCCCGAGGCGAACCCGGCAAGGAGAACCACGGGAACCGCCGCAACGCCGTAAAGGCTCTCGCACGGTATATCGTGAAAACACATCAGTATACCGGAAGCCGCGGCAGAGAGGGCTGTCAGAAACAGGATCGACGTCACCGAAAGCAGAAACAGTTTGAGCACAGCGGGAAAGAAGCCGGATTTCCGATTACGTTCATTCATAAGGATGATCTCTCCGCATATCGTTTTGTCCTACTCTATGCGGAGAGATCCTTTATTATGTCGTGCTTATTCTTTGGTTTCGTCCTTCTTCTCTTCGGATACGGTATCCGCGTTCCCGTCGGTCGCTTCTGCGGCCGGGGCCGTTTCAGGCTGTGCCTCAGCGTCGCTCTTTTTGACCTTTCTGAGGACCTTGCGTTTCTTTTCGTCACGCTCTTCTTTGGTTTCAACGACGTCTGTCCTTGCCTTCGTAACGCTGGAAATCGCATTCTTGACGAATTTGATCCTGACCTTATCGGATCCCGTCTCGATCGTCACGACGTCTTCCTTCACGCTGCAGACCTTGCCGACAACACCGCCGATGGTAACGACCTTGTCGCCGGGCTGGATGTTGTTGCGCATCGCGGCTGTTTCTTTCTCCTTTTTCCGCTGAGGCCTGATCATCACAAAGTACATAACGGCGACCAGGGCAAGCATCAGAACGATGGTAATAATGGAATTCTTGTTGAGTCCACCGAAAAGCGAAGTCGTCTGCGTTTGCGTCTGTGCCGCGGTATCCTGAGACGCTTCTCCTTCTGCAAAAGCGGCAACCGCCATCGTCACGGAGGCAGCTGCGGCAAAAATCGTACCGTAAAGAATCTTAAACCATTTGCGCATGAATCAATCACTCCTAACAAGCTTTCTGAATTCTTTTCTATTGTATCACATGTGCCGTCAGCTTTCAATCACTTTTTGGCGCTTGGGCTCAGATTTCATGCCGTTCGCACGCCTCAGCCTTCTTCAGCATATCCGGAAGCGTGTCGTTTTCGATCGCCGACCGGATGTCCTCCATCAGATGATTATAAAACCATAAATTGTGGATCACGCATAATCTGAGCGCCAGCACCTCCTCGGCCTTCATCAGATGTCTGATATAGGCGCGGGAAAAGCGGCGGCAAGTCGGGCAGGAACAGGTTTCGTCAATGGGCCGCATATCCCGTTCAAAGCGATTGTTTTTGAGGTTGATCCGTCCTTCGCTGGTATAGAGATGTCCGTGTCTCGCGTTGCGTGCCGGGAGCACACAGTCGAACATATCGATCCCTCGCATCACGCCGTTTACGATATTGACAGGCGTTCCGACCCCCATCAGATACCGCGGTTTTTCCTCGGGCATATGATCGGCGAGAACGTCGAGGATCGCATACATTTCCTCCGTTCTCTCCCCTACGGCCAATCCGCCCACCGAATACCCCGGCAGATCCAGCTCTGCTATTCTTTTCATATGCTCCACGCGAAGATCTGCGTAGGTGCTTCCCTGATTGATGCCGAAGAGCATTTGCCCTTGGTTCGGCGCGCTTTCGTCTTTCATCAGCTCCTTATGGGAGGCAACGCATCGCAGAAGCCATTCCGTAGTCCTTTTGACGGAAGAAACGACGTATGACCGTTCCGCGGGATTGCCGACGCATTCATCGAAAGCCATCGCTATATCAGATCCGAGATTCGCCTGGATCTTCATACTGTCTTCCGGTCTCATAAAGATCTTCCGGCCGTCTACATGGGATTGAAAGTGCACGCCTTCATCACGGATGCTCTTCGGAGACGCCAGAGAGAACACCTGAAACCCCCCGCTGTCCGTCAGGATCGGTCTGTGCCAGTCCATAAAGCGGTGAAGCCCTCCGCATGCCTTGACGACCTCGTCGCCGGGTCTGACCGAGAGATGATAGGTATTGGACAGCTCCACCTGACATCCGATCTCCTCAAGATCCGAAGAAGAAAGGCCTCCTTTGATGGCCGCCTGCGTACCGACGTTCATAAACAGCGGCGTTTTAACCGTGCCGTGCGGCGTATGAAGCAGACCGAGTCTTGCATATCCCTTCTTCTCAAGCACCTCAAAGTGAGCCATGACGTTCCTCCTCGCTGTAATCCGCGATCAGCATCGCATCTCCGAAGGAAAAGAAACGGTATTTTTTCTCCACCGCTTCATGATATGCGTTGAGTACGGCTTCTCTCCCCGCAAGTGCGGAAACCAGCATGATCAGCGTGCTTTCCGGCAGATGAAAGTTCGTCAGAAGACCGTCCAGTACTTTGAATTCATATCCCGGATAAATAAAGATATCCGTCCATCCCGATCCGGCTTTGACCCGACCTTTTCCCTCCGCAGCCGATTCGATCGTGCGGCAGGACGTGGTGCCTACGGCAATGATTCGGCCGCCGCGTTGATGCGTACGGTTGATCAGATCCGCGCTTTCCTTCGGGATCTGATAAAACTCGCTGTGCATGATGTGATCGCGTATATCTTCCGCAGACACGGGACGAAAGGTTCCCAGACCTACGTGAAGCGTAACCGGAGCAATAGAGACTCCTTTCTTCCTGATTGCTTCCAGCGTCTCTTCGGTAAAGTGAAGTCCTGCCGTCGGCGCGGCTGCCGAGCCCGGGTTTTTCGAATAAACCGTCTGATATCTTTCTCCGTCTCCGGTATAGGAAGTAATATACGGCGGCAAAGGGATCCTGCCGAGACGTTCGAGAAGTTCGGGAAAGACGCCGTCGTATTGAAATTTGACAAAACGGTTTCCGTCCATTCCCTCGCCGACGACTCCGGCTTTCAGAA
>JAEEGL010733591.1_pt1 | contig 17236 bp, 19 predicted proteins | sample 9134231 | NCBI WGS metagenome assembly JAEEGL01 (sample SAMN16246548, study PRJNA631951) | gut metagenome | biome: gut microbiome; feature: rumen; material: fiber-attached | host: Bos | place: Iran: Karaj | collected 2018-10
AACAGTCTTTAAGCATGCCTCCACTTTACAAATCAGATTGCGAAGCTCGTCCCATTCATCATCTGTCAGCTCAGACAATGAATTGCAATGACGCTTCAAAACCAATACGCAGCGTCCGATATAGTCCTGTTCATCTGATAGGAAAACAGACCATGATTTACTCTCGTACACCTGAAACTGCTGATCTTCTTCAGACAGGTTACACCAATCACAATTATTCATTTTCTTCTCTTGCAAACGCCGATCTGCCGATCTCATTTCTGTTGTTAAGAACAGTCTGCATTTTTTGCTCATATGGGGCTGAAATGCAGTCTTTCTTTTGGCCGTATAAAAGGCATACCGTCTCAACATGGGAGGTTCTTGGGAACATGTCAACTGCCGAGATTTCCGCAGCGGTATAGGACAGGGCTTGAAAACGCAGAAGATCTCTCGCCAGCGTCGCGGGGTTGCAGGACACATAGACAATACGCGACGGCCCCATCTCGGCAATCGCGCCAATGACCGCCTCGCTTAAGCCTTTGCGCGGCGGGTCGACCACAACGACATCCGGCCGCAGACCGCGGCGCGCCAGCTCCTCGGCTGCATTCGCCGCATCCGCGCAGATGAATTCAACGTTAGTCAAGCCGTTCTTCTCCGCATTTTGCGCCGCATTCTGCACAGCCTCCGGAACAATTTCAGCCCCGATCACATATGCTGCGCGCTGCGCCATACACAGACTGATCGTCCCGGCACCGCAGTACAGATCCAGGATCAAGGAGGGGGGTTCAGCCACGGCATAGCGCACAGCAAGCTGATAAAGCTTTTCCGCCTGGGGAGGATTGACCTGAAAAAAAGCCTGCGGTGCGATTGAATACTGCAGGCCGCAGAGCGTGTCATGCAGATTGGGATCGCCCCACAGCGTATGGAATGCGCCGTCCAAAACTGTGTTTCCGCGGGATTTGTTAATATTCAAAACGATACCGGTGAGCTCGGGGCATTTTTCCCGCAGCCACGCAACAAGAGCGGCTGTGTTTGAACCGAACCCGCGGGCGCTCACGATGCAGAGTACTATATCGTCGCCGTGAACCGCATTCCGGCAGAACACATGGCGAACAGTGCCGCGGCCGGTCTCCTCATCATAGGCAGCGATTCCATTCTCCCGCATAAAGGAAATGACTGCATCCGCTGCCCGGCACGCGATCTCACTCTGCAGCGGACAGTGCCGGACAGAGATCAGCTCATGGCTGCGCTCCCGGTAGAATCCAAAAGCCGCTTGTCCCTCGCTGTCGGCAACAGCAAAAATCGCTTTGTTGCGATAGTGCTCGGTATGCTCACAGGAAAGGATCGTATCTGCTGTGAGGGCCTGCTTTCCGATGCGGTGAATCGCGTCGTTGACGCTCTGCAGCTTGAAGCGCAGTTCTTCTTCGTATGACATGTGGCGTGTATCACAGCCTCCGCAGCGCCCATAGTGCGGGCAGTCGGGAGTCAGCCGGCTCGGAGCAGCGGTTATACAGCGAACCGCCTTTCCGTAGGCGGCATGGGATGTAACCTTCAGAATCCTGATTTCCCAGGTCTCGCCCATGATGGTGCCGGGGACAAAAACAACTTGTCCATGGATTCGGCAAATCCCGAAGGCCTCCGAGGAATACCCTTCGATTGATACGGTATAAAGTTCATTTTTTTTCAATTCATTCATGTATTGCATCATATCACAGGAACAGGTAAATCGCAATCGATAGATATGGCCCTGTGGAAATCATTTGCAAAATATTTCATGAGGAACATCAAATACTACAAATGCAAGTTCGAAGGAGGATTGAAATGAAAAGGCATGTTCTGTATTCAGCCATGGCTGTTGTTATGTGTGCGCTTCTGTGCGGCTGCGGCAATGACCGCATCGACAACGAGGCGCCGATAATCGAAACGCCGGCGGTCTCACCGGTTATCGAGCCGAGCGTTTCTCCGCTTGTTACGCCTGACATGGAAGACGGGATAGTTGATGACCGAGACGGAATAATCGAAGACAAGGAAGAGGAACGCGGCAGCATGTCCGGTGAGGACAGCAGCAGGAATGCCAGCACCGGCCGTAGCGAGAACAATACGACAACCAAGCGCTGAAAAAAGTACCAAAGCCGCACAGATTTCTGCGCGGCTTTGGCGTTAACTGGGACTTGCTTTCTGAAAAGTGTAGTTGTATCATAGGGAAAAAGGAGGGTTGGGAATGAGTTACATACCTACGCCTGAACAGGCAGAAGAGCTTTTGAAGCAGTATAACAAGGAGAGTTTTCACATTCAGCACGCGCAGACCGTCTCCAAGGTTATGGGAGAGTTCGCGAAAGAATATGACCCGGAGCGGGTTGATTTTTGGCGCGCTGTCGGGATGCTGCACGATATCGACTTTGAGCAGTATCCGGAGCAGCACTGCGTGAAAGCGAATGAAATCCTGCACGAGCTGGATCTCGACGAGGAGCTGATCCATGCGGTGATCTGCCATGGATATGGGATCTGCATCGATGTAGCTCCGGAAAAGTATATGGAGAAAGTGCTCTTTGCAACGGATGAATTGACCGGTCTGATCGGTGCGGTCGCCTTGATGCGGCCCACTGGGCTGTCTGACATGGAAGTCAAGTCCGTAACCAAAAAATTCAAGGACAAGAAATTTGCCGCAGGTTGCTCCCGTGATGTGATCCGCCGCGGCGCGGAGATGATGGGCATGGAATTGAATGAGCTGATCGGCAAAACGATCGACGCCATGAGAGCCTGATGCTGCAGATCTATTACGCGGAGATACAGGACTTGCCCATTGAGGCTGATGCCTATCCAGTTTCCGCATACAGGCGTGAGCAGCTCCAGAGGATCCGCAATCCCTTGCGCAAAAGGCAGTCTATCGGGGCGGAACTTCTCCTGATCCATGCCTTATCGGAGCATGAACCTTCTTTCTGCCCGCCGGCTGTGATAGCGGCAGCGCTGTCCGGGAAGCCTTATCTTCTGAACTCGCCCTGGCATTTCAGTATTTCCCACAGCGGCAGGTATGCTGCCTGCGCGATTGCTGATGAAGAGATTGGTCTTGACCTTCAGGTGGATTGCAGCTTTAGTGAACAGGTTTCACAAAGATGCTTTACAGAGGAGGAGCGGGAACAGCTGCGCAGCTACCCTGACATAGACTATGCGTTTTGTATGCTATGGACGCTGAAGGAGAGCTATTTGAAGGCACTGGGGACTGGGCTGCGGCAGCCCATGCGGAGTTTTTCACTCAGCATATCTCCCGGATGTGAATCGGCAAGCTGTGCGAATGCCATGTTCTGGCATGGGTACCGGGACGGCTGCCACTTTTCTCTCTGTCGCCGGGGCGATCATACGTGGGAGCCGGTTGAAATGAAAAAGGTAAAGCTGCTGATGTGATCAGCAGCTTTCCTTTTTTATACGCTGAGTCCGCTTTCACGCATCACTTTTAGCAAATACGCTAGATGCTCTTCAGAGATATCCGTGAGCGGCAGACGCAGAATGCCGGTGTCCATTTCCAGGAGCTTCATAGCCGCCTTGACGGGCATAGGATTGACTTCAATGAAAAGCGCAGCAAACAGGCGCGCATATTTCCGGTACAGTTCCGTTGCGCCGGAGAAATCTTCCGCGAGACACAGGGAGCAGAGCTTTGCAACAACGCCGGGGAGAATATTGCTTGCGACGGAGATGACGCCAAGTGCACCGAGAGCCATCAGGCTGATGGTGTTGTCGTCGTTGCCGCTCCAGAGAAACAGATTGTCGCCGCACAGGCTGCGGGTTTCCACGGCAAGCGTAATATCGCCTGACGCCTCCTTTGCCCCGTTTATATTGGGGTGCTTTGAAAGCTCATAGTATGTGCTTGCCTGAATCCCGATTCCGGTGCGGCTGGGGACATTATAAAGAATCAGGGGGAGATCGACGCGGTCGGCGACATAAGTGAAATGCTTGATGAGCCCGGTTTGGCTGCTTTTATTATAATAGGGCGTGACCATAAGGACACCGTCGGCACCTGCTGCTTTTGCATTTTCAGCGCTTTTGAGCGCGTTCAGGGTGTTGTTCCCGCCGATCCCTGCGATTACTTTCATTCGCCCGCGAACGTGATTCACCGTGAACCGTACCAGCTCATCCCGCTCGTTTGACAAGAGGGTGGCGTTTTCTCCGGTTGTTCCATTTACCACGATTGCCGATGTGCCGTTTTCAAACTGGAAGTCGAGGCTTTGCTCCAGACGCGCATAATCGATTCCCTGCTCAGAAAAGGGGGTTACGATTGCCGTGCAGGAGCCTTTGAACAGTGGTGTTTTTACCATGGTAGATCCTCCTTTTTAGCATCATTCCAGCAAGAAAGTCTATTCCGAATTCTGAAAGGTTATTCCTTCCGGCATTGAAAAGCAGCATAGGATCTGATACAATACTGAACAGAGTATTGGATCGGGTGGGCTTATGAGACGTATATACCGCTTTAAGATATGGATATGCATAGCCGCGGGCATGTTTCTGACAACGCTTTTGGCCGGGCGTGCCTATGCCTACGATCAGTTGAAGGGGAGTACCGCTGCGGAGAGTACGGAGCTGGATCGAGCTGCCTATACAGATGGGACGCGGTTTGTCAATGAACCGGTTTCAGTTGAAACAGTACGGATCGGCCTGTGCTACGGTGCCGGCGCTGTGGAGACGGCACAGTTCATCAACGATCTGGATGCCGGCTTTTGCTTCGGGGAGTACGACGCGGAGCGAACATTTCATGAGCATGCGCGAACGGCGGTCGACAACATTCTCGTGATCTATGCAGAACTACCTGATGGCTGGAAGCTTCTTGCCGTCAATGCATACAATCAGGAGATACTCTATACAGCACCTGGCGATGCCCGCTCCTTTGCCATCTACCCACTGGGAGGCGATGGCCTCGGCCTCACCTGGTTTCGTGGGGAACTCTATCGCGGCGGCTTTGAATTCTCCATCGATCATGACTATTTGTTTCGTGTTGTGAACTGTCTCGGCCTGGAAGACTATGTCAAAGGCGTTGTACCCTATGAGATGAGCAATGACTGGCCCTATGAAGCCCTGCGGGCCCAGGCTGTGTGCGCCAGAACCTATGTGGTTTACAACCAGAATGCCTATCCCGAATATGGCTTTGACCTCACAGATGATACAGAGTCCCAGGTATATCGCGGGCTGCTGTATGCCAATGAGATCACAGATCAAGCGGTGGATTCTACGGCAGGGGAGTACATCCGCTATCGGGGCGAGCTGTGCGAGATCTACTATTTCGCCTCAGACGGCGGTGCGACGGAAGATGGGATCAATGTCTTTCAAAGCGACCGCCCTTATCTGCTGGGCAAAGTCGATCCCTATGAACGGGCTGTGGACTTCAGCTTCAACAGCTGGGAAGAGTGGCGCTCAGGAGAGAACCTCTCCTGGCTGCTGACACAGAAGGGCTACGAAATGGACTATGTTACCCGTGTTCAGCCGGAATACTCCTCCCTCGGCAATGTCATTGCGGTTAACTTTTACGATGTTGTCGGCCGGCATGTTCGCATAGTCGGCCGTGACAGCTATACGTTTATCCTTCTGAACAACTGCCGTTATACCGTACAGCTGGCTGGAAAGTATTATTGGTTTCAAGGAAGCGGTTGGGGACACAACTGCGGTATGAGCCAGTGGGGGGCACGGGCGATGGCTTCTGTCTATGGCTGTGACTACCAGGATATTATTCGATTCTATTTTACCGGGGCCTATGTCGCATGAAGAAATCGGATTTCTATTTTGATTTGCCTGAGGAGCTGATCGCGCAGACTCCCATTGAAAAGCGCGATCATTCTCGACTCCTGCATATTGATAAACATACGGGCGAGCTTTCCCATCGGCATTTCTACGATCTGCCCGAATACCTCCATCCCGGCGACTGCCTTGTTCTCAATGATTCCCGCGTCCTGCCGGCGCGGCTGATCGGCAGCAGACCCGGCGGCGGCAGCGTGGAGCTGGTACTGCTGCGCGATCTGGGAGAAGGGAAGTGGGAATGCCTCAGCCGTCCCGGGAGAAAGACAAAGCCGGGAACCCTTCTCAGTTTTGGAGACGGCGAACTTACGGCACAGGTGCTCCAAGTGTGCGAGGGCGGCAATCGTATTGTTATGTTTCATTACAGCGGGATTTTTCTTGAGGTTTTGGAGCGCTTGGGAAAAATGCCGCTTCCGCCGTATATCAAAGCTGAACTGCAGGATTCCGAGCGGTATCAGACGGTGTATTCCAGAGAATTGGGCAGCGCCGCCGCTCCGACTGCCGGCCTGCATTTTACGCAGGAACTGCTGGATCAGATTCAGGCGAAGGGCGTCCAGATATGCTATGTGACGCTGCATGTCGGCCTGGGAACCTTTAGGCCGGTGAAGGAAGAGGAGATCGAAAATCATCCGATGCATGCAGAGTACTGCATCATACCCGAGAGAACGGCAAGGATTGTCACAGAAACGAAGAAAAACGGCGGGAAGATTATAGCCGCAGGGACAACATCCTGCCGCACCCTGGAGAGCTTCGCCTCTGAGGACGGAAGCCTGCGTCCCGGTTCCGGCTGGACAGATATTTTTATATATCCCGGCTATTCCTTTAGGTGCGTGGATTCTCTGATCACCAATTTCCATCTTCCGGAGAGTACGTTGATCATGCTGGTTTCGGCACTGGCGGGAAGAGAGAACATTCTGCACGCTTATCAGGTCGCCGTTGAGGATAAATACAGATTCTTTTCCTTCGGCGATGCAACCATGATCGAATAGCACACGGAGGAGGGGACTATGTATAAGCTGATCGTACAGGAGGGACATGCGCGGCGCGGCGAATTCACGACACCACACGGAACAGTCCAGACACCTGTATTCATGAATGTGGGGACGCAGGGGGCCATTAAAGGTGCGCTCTCAGCAAAGGATCTGCATGAAATCGGCTGTCAGATTGAGTTGTCGAACACCTATCACCTCCATGTGCGTCCGGGAGATGCTTTGATCAAAAGGCTGGGCGGCCTGCACCGATTCATGAACTGGGACGGCCCGATTCTTACGGACAGCGGAGGCTTTCAGATCTTTTCTCTGGCACAGCTGCGAAAGATAACGGAAGAGGGGGTTCGCTTCAATTCTCATGTAGACGGCCGCCATATCTTCATGGGTCCGGAAGAAAGCATGAGAATTCAGGCCAATCTGGGCTCCGACATAGCCATGGCCTTTGATGAATGTATAAAAATCCCGTCACCGCATGCCTACGTCAGCAGCTCCTGCGATCGAACCTACCGGTGGCTTGCGCGCTGCAAGCAGGCCCTGGCGGAGTATAACAGGGAAGACGATGCTGTAAACCCGGGACAGATGCTGTTCGGCATCAACCAGGGCGCGGTTTTTCATGACCTGCGCATCGATCATATGAAGCGAATTGCCGAACTGGACTTGCCGGGCTATGCAATTGGCGGCCTGGCGGTGGGGGAGACCCGCCAGGAAATGTACGACACCATTGAGGCAGTGGAGGCATATATGCCAAAGGACAAGCCACGCTATTTGATGGGGGTCGGGACGCCCGGGAACATTATTGAGGGTGTATATCGCGGCGTAGACTTCTTTGATTGTGTTATGCCGGCAAGAAACGGACGCCATGGCCATCTGTTCACCTGGAGCGGGATCATCAATATCAAAAACGAAAAGTATGAGGATGATGAGCGCCCGGTTGACCCGGAATGTGACTGCCCGGTGTGCAGCAGTTATTCGCGGGCGTATCTGCGCCACTTGTTCAAAGCAGAGGAAATGCTTGCCATGCGATTGGCGGTTGGCCATAACCTGTATTTTTACAACAATCTGATGAAGAGAATACGCGACAGCCTCGAGCAAGACTGCTTCGCCCAATTCCGCCATGATTTTTCAGAAATTTTGGATAAACGGGTTTGAGCATCTTGAAATTGCGTCAGCGAGAATGTATAATGGCACCATATTAAATTCGGAGGGTGTTCAGGTATGATTATATTCCTTACAGCAAGTTCCGGCGCAGCGGGCGGCAGCTCCATGATCCTTATGCTGATTGCAATGTTTGCCGTCTTTTACTTCTTTATGATTCGGCCTGAAAACAAAAAGAAAAAGAAAGCCGAAGAAATGCGAAACTCTTTGACGGTTGGCGAGGAGATCACGACAATCGGCGGAATGACCGGCAAGGTAGTGCAGGTTACAGAGGACACCGTAACCTTTGAAACCGGCGAAGACAGAGTACGGATTCAGATCAAAAAGTGGGCGATTTCTACCACGGCCAAAATGGAGGCAGCGGAAGCGGAAGCCGCCAACAGAAGGAAAAAAAGATAATAGCGATTGAATGATTTCCCCCCATGTGTAATAGGATGTGATACATCAGATTTCACATGGGGGTGTTATTATGTCGGAAAACAGAAAGGATCCTTTTCCGCTTGCTCAGCTTTGGGTGCGCGGTCTGCTGGCCTGGCTTTTATCCGCCGGAGTGCTTTTGTGTATTGCTTCCTGGCTGATTGCAGCCGGTCTGATTCCAAATCGCGCGCTTGGCTATCTCTCGTCGGCTTTGAGTTTTCTGACGGCAGCAGCTGCAGGCTTTGTTGTCCGAAAGAGTGGGGGAACAGGCTATTTTAGACTTCTGTGGTCAGTTTTACTGCTGGTGCTTTTGCTTTTGACAGTCGGCTTTGCTATCAGCCGCGGCACACTTGCACCTTCCGGCGTTTTAAGCGTTGCAACGTTCACAATCGCAGGTTTTTTGGCTGGCAGCCTTATTCCCGCAGGTGATAGAGGAAAGCGCTGCAGATCCTTTCGAGGAATAAAAAGAAAACGTCATTAGAATATAGTTTCTTCCTGGCAGAATACATGGAAAGGCACCACAAGATCTTGTGCCAAACAGGTTATCGCTGTTGGATGTTCTACAATCAATAGAAAAATTATGAAAACATAAATTTGCAAATAGTAAAAAAATTCGCCATTTTTTGAAAAAAGGACTTGATATGTTTGCGAAAATGTAATATATTGTTTCCGGAACGTCGTTATGTTAATCGCGTATTTATGTTTTCCAGCGGTCTGACGATTAGCGGCGTATGAGAAGAATTCGCACCGTGCATGCGCCTGCCGCCGCACCTGACGCGGCCGCTATCTGGGTATTCCTGTTCTATCTTTTTGGAGTTCTGCTGCAGCTTATACGGCCGATGTCCATTTTTGCGCAGTTGAGCTTTCGCGGCACGCTGCTGCTGGCCAGTGCCGCGCTCACAGTTTTGTTCTTTCTTGCAGCATCCTTTCTCGGCCGCTCTACCATCCCGCTCATCTGTGTTGGCTTTGGCGTGTTGATGGAGCATGGGGCCGCTTCGTTAGGTAGCATGGAAGCTGGGTTTTCAGATTCCAGCATCCTGTTATTGACCCTGGGCGCAATAATGATCCTGTTGTTTTTTGTTGCCGCGCAGAAAGGGATGCATCTTGCAGGAAGGCTATATCGTCTGATTTGCGCACCGCTGTCCGGGCAATACGGGTTGGATTTGCTTGTGTTAACCGTGCTTCTGATCCTTGGGTGGGCCGGTACAGGCTTTCTCTATATGATATAAATATGAAAAGGAGGGAATGTATGGACAACGCACAATGCATTGCGTATTTTGAAAAATACCTCACAGAAGAGAAAAAAGCGTCTGTCAATACCCTCAGTTCATATTTGCGCGATATTCGCCAGTTGGGTGAATATCTGGAGGAAAACACAGTCCATGGGATTCTGGACGCCGATGAGCACGATTTGGGGGAGTATGTTTCTCACTTGAGAGCAAGCGGGAAATCAGTTGCGACTGTCTCCAGAAACATTGCCTCCATTAAAAATCTGTATGCGCTTTTCAGCCTTCGCCATCTCATTGAGAGCAACCCATCCACAAAGCTGGTGTCAGATAAAAGCGTACAAAAGCTGCCGCAGATTCTGACGAGCCAGGAAGTTGAGCTGCTTTTGGAGCAGCCGGAATGCGTGGATGCCAAAGGCTACCGGGACAGGGCTATGCTGGAGCTGCTGTACGCAACTGGCATTCGTGTAACTGAGTTGATTGACCTGAATATTGGGGATGTCAATCTCGCGGCCGGTGTGATTCGCTGCCGCAGCCGCAATAAGGAACGTATGATTCCCATGTACCCCGCGGCAATCAAAGCGCTGGACGAGTACATCAATCAGGTGCGGCAGCAAATGATTGCCCTGCCGGATGAACCCTCTCTGTTTGTCAATGTCAGCGGAGAGCGCATGTCACGCCAGGGTTTTTGGAAAATCATAAAATACTATCAGAAAAAGGCAAATATCCAAAAAGACATCACGCCGCACACACTGCGCCACTCCTTCGCCGCGCATCTTCTGGAAAACGGAGCGGACATTCACGCAATTCAGGAGATGCTTGGCCATGCCGATATTTCCTCGACACAGATTTATTCGCAGCTTGTAAAAAAGCAGCTGAAGGATGTTTATAACAAGGCACATCCACGTGCATAATTCATATAGACCGGCATGCGCTGCATGCCGGTCTATATTATGGTTGATATCAGACCACGGTTATGATAAAATTCGTTGTGGATGTGATGAATATGCGGATTTTAGGAATTGATCCGGGAATTGCAACAATAGGATTCGGCATAGTTGATGCGGAGAAGAACAGCCATAAGCTGGTTCAATGCGGGGTTATTACTACGCCGACCCATACCAGTTTGTCACAGCGTCTGGAGCAGATTTATACGGATATGTGTGAACTGCTGGAGCTGTTCAAGCCCGATGCGGTTTCCGTTGAGGAGTTGTTTTTCAACACAAATACGACGACGGGCATCGCGGTAGCACATGGCAGGGGAGTTATTCTGCTTGCCTGTCAAAGAGCCGGTGTCAAGATATTTGAGTACACGCCGCTGCAGGTGAAGCAGGCCGTCGTCGGGTATGGCCGGGCCGAAAAGGGGCAGGTCATGGAGATGGTTAAACGGATCTGCGCGCTGCAGGCACCGCCGAAGCCGGACGACGCGGCAGACGCCGTGGCTCTGGCCCTGTGTCATGCACGAAGTTCAACATCTTTATTGTTCAGAGGAGATCAGGAAGAATGTTCTACCATTTAGAAGGCACAGTTGCGGAACTTGCGCCCAATCTGGTTGTCCTGGACTGTGCGGGAATTGGGTTCGCCTTGAACAGCACGGCTAACACCATGTCGTATTTGAAGACCGGAGAAAGGGCGAAGCTGTTTGTCGCAGAGGCAATCGGCGAGAGCAATTTTGATCTATACGGGTTTTATACGAAGAGCGAGAAACGCTGTTTTGAAATGCTTGTTTCCGTCTCTGGTATTGGCCCGAAAGCCGCCCTGTCAATTCTCTCATACAATACACCGGACAGTCTGGCTCTGTCTGTTCTGAATAATGATGTGAAGTCGCTGACGGTTGCACCCGGAATCGGCAAAAAGATTGCGCAGCGCGTAATTCTGGAATTAAAGGACAAGATCAGCAAGGAAACAGAAGTCGTTGATTCCGGACTGGTGCCGGCCATCACGCCGGCTGTGGAAGACAAAAATGTGAGTGATGCCCTAACTGCTTTGGCCGTTTTGGGATACAGCAATACCGAGGTTTCTCAGGCGCTCAAGCAGATGGATCCCAGCGGCATGAGCGCGGAACAGATTATCAAAGCAGTGCTGAAACAGATGGTGTGAAAAGCGGGAGAAGAGAATGAGTATCAATTTTTCAGATGAGACCAGCGGCGAGATCATCACAACCACCGCAAGCCTTCCGGAGGACTACAACGAAGGCTCGCTCCGGCCGCGGACAATAGCAGAATACATTGGCCAGGAAAAGGCAAAAAACAATCTGGAAATCTTCATCAACGCTGCTAAAATGCGCCAGGAGCCTCTGGATCACGTTTTGCTTCACGGCCCTCCGGGACTGGGAAAAACCACGCTTGCCGCGGTGATTGCCAATGAAATGGGCGTCAATATGCGGATTACTTCCGGGCCGGCCATTGAAAAGCCGGGTGATTTGGTCGCCATGTTGACCAATCTCAATGAGGGTGACATCCTTTTTGTCGATGAAATTCACAGGCTTAACCGTGCCTATGAGGAAATTCTCTATCCAGCGATGGAGGATTACGCGATTGATATCATCCTGGGAAAGGGGCCCTCTGCAAACTCGCTGCACCTGGATTTGCCGCGTTTTACCTTGATCGGCGCCACAACGCGCTCGGGACAGTTGACCGCACCGCTGCGGGATCGTTTCGGGGTGACACTCCGCCTGGAGCTGTACACACCGGAGGAGCTGAAACGGATCGTCACTCGTTCTGCCGGTATATTGGGCGTTGCGATTGAGTCAGACGGCGCATATGAAATTGCATCCCGCTCAAGGGGAACGCCAAGAATTGCCAACAGGCTGCTGCGCCGCGTGCGCGACTTTGCGCAGGTGCGCGCTGACGGCGTGATTACGAGAGAGGTAGCAGACGAGGCGCTGTTGAGCCTTGAAGTTGATAGGCTTGGTCTGGACGCTATTGATCGGAGGATGCTGCGCAGCATTATAGACTATTACGGGGGCGGACCTGTCGGCCTTGATACGCTTGCTGCCACGATCAATGAGGAGGCCGTTACGCTTGAAGATGTATATGAACCCTATCTGCTCCAGAGCGGCTTCCTGACCAGAACGCCAAGAGGGCGCTGCGTTACGCGCAAGGCCTATGAGCATCTGGGCATTGACTATATCGGTCAGCAGCAGATGGAGCTGTAAACAGCTTTTCCAGGTTTTGAAAAAAAGCCGAAAATTGCGCGAGCTGTCTATTGACAATAAAACAAGATGCTGTATAATGTAAGCTGTCTATTTGTAAGGTTTTTTTGAGTGTTTTATGCTAGATTATACAGCTTTGAGCGATAATGAGCTTTTGCGGATGGCGTCTGAAAATGATCGGTTTGCCGTGGAGACGCTGGCAGAGCGGTATTTACGCTTGGTTCGCATGTGTGCTCGCCCCTTGTTTTTGGCAGGTGGGGACAGCGAAGATCTGATTCAGGAAGGCATGTTCGGGCTTTTGTCCGCAATTCGTCAATTCTCCCTGGATATGGGGACATCTTTTCACACCTTTGCAGAGCATTGTATCCGCATGCGTCTTCTTTCCGCGGTAAAATCTGCATCCCGTTTGAAGCATTTTCCTCTTAACGACGGCATGTCGTTAGAATTACTCTCCGAAGACCCCTGTTCGCCGTTATCGACAACATCCGAAATCTTTCAGCGCAACCCGGAAGATTTGGTTCTGGCCAGAGAGAGCAAGGAAGAGTTATACAGCATTTTTGCACAGTGCCTGTCCAAACTTGAAACGCAAGTTCTGGATTTGTATTTGGAAGGTCTTTCATACCGCGAAATTGCCGAGCGTCTCGGGAAAGACGAGAAGGCAATTGATAACGCTGTGCAAAGAATACGGCGCAAGCTGGCGCGGAACCCCAATCTTGGCGAAATCAGCGGAAGCTGATCGCAAATACAGCCATAACGGCAACAATCAAAAGAGAGGATTCAAAATGTACGAAGACAAAACCTTAGTTTGCAAAGAGTGTGGTAAGGAGTTCGTTTTCACCGCTGGTGAGCAGGAATTCTATGCTGAGCGCGGCTTCCAGAATGAGCCCCAGCGCTGCAAGCCCTGCCGCGACGCCCGCAAGAACGCTGCCCGCGGTCCCCGTGAGTTCTTTACCGCTGTATGCGCTGCCTGCGGTGGTGAGGCGAAGGTTCCCTTTGAGCCCAAGTCTGATCGTCCCGTTTACTGCAGCGAGTGCTTCGCAAAGATGAGAGAGCAGGCCTGAGTACCTGACTGAAGAATGGGGCGCATGTATTTGCGCCCCATTCTTTATGCTTTTTGTGGGTGTTTTCTGACTGGTGGTGACTATGAACAGGCGGTTGAATGCCATTCTTGAAAAAATACCTGACGGCAAGGGGACCATTGACGTCGGTACGGATCACGGGTACCTGCCGGCAGCGCTTGCCAAAAATGGGTATTCCGGGAATCTGATTGCTTCCGATTTGCGGGAAGGGCCACTGCAGGCGGCCAGGCGTACGGCTGAAGCGGAAGACCTGAGCGGGCGTATACGCTTTCTGCTTTGCGACGGTTTGAGCCAGTGTGATCCTGATGCTGTGGATACCATTGTAATTGCCGGCTTGGGCGGAGACGCGATTTGCAGGATTCTTGACCAGGCAGAGTGGACGATGGACGGGCGGTACACCATACTTTTGCAGCCCATGACAAAGGCCGAGGTGCTCCGCTACTGGCTTTCAAACAATGAGTATGAAATCATTGGCGAAGACCTGGTGGAAGACGCCGGGAAGATATATGCAGTTTTGACCGTACGTTTTGGAAGAAGCTGCACATTGAGTGACGCAGAGCTTTTTACCGGGAGAATATGTTTCCTGAACGGGCATCCGCTCTTTCCAAGATTTCTTGATGAACAGATTGCCCGGCTGGATAAGACGCTTTCGGGTATGCAGGCGAGCACGACTGCATACAGAGACCAAAAGTGGGAAATGCTCTGCGCTATCCTGAAGACAATGCGGGAGATGCGGAATGATGAAAACAGTACAGGAGATTTTTGATTACCTCTGCACGTTGGCCCCCCTTGAACTGCAGCTTGATTTTGATAATTCAGGCCACCTCGTCGGACACCGCAGCGCGAAGGTGAGTAAGGTCCTGCTTTCGCTTGACCTGACAGAATCTGTTCTCGCTGAAGCGCTTGCCGAGCAGGTTCAGTTGATCGTGACGCATCACCCGGTGATCTGGGATCCGGTAAAATCTCTGACTGACAGCGATAACTGCGGAACAATGTTGCTCTCTTTAGTTGAGAACCGTATCGCTGTGATCAGTATGCACACGAATCTGGATATTGCGCAGGGCGGCGTAAATGACGTTTTGCTCGAGCGACTGGGAGCCAGGGCGGAGGCAGGACTTGACAGTTCGGGCTGCGGCCGCATCGGGCATCTGCCGGCGCCGGAACGGCTTGACGTTTTTTTGCAGGACTGCAAGGCGGCCCTGAACGCAAACGGCCTTCGTTATTATGACGCCGGTCGTCCGGTTTACAAGCTTGCTGTTATGGGCGGCGCAGGCGCGGATGCCATCGAAGACGCTTTCCGCGCGGGATGTGATACCTATGTTACTTCAGACATCAAATATCATCAGTTTCTGATGGCAGGGGAGTTGGGGGTAAACCTGGTCGATGCGGATCATTTCTGCACGGAAAACCCGATCATCCCTGCATTGGCTGAAGCTTTGCAGCAGCAGTTTCCAGACATTGATTTTAAGGTCTCCAAATCGCACCGACAGTTGATTTCTTTTCTGTAAGCGACAAAAGTTATAAACAGCCTCCGCTGCTCATAGACTCGTACAAACGAGAACAGAAGCGGAGGCTTTTATTATGACTTCTACGACAATCTACCATGACATCGCAGTCCGCACGGACGGGGCGCTAATGCTTGGTGTGGTTGGCCCTGTGCGGACCGGGAAATCAAGCTTTATCAAGCGTTTTATGGAGACACTTGTTATCCCGAAGATCACCGATCCGTACATGCGGGAGCGTGCCAAAGATGAATTGCCGCAAAGCGGTTCCGGACGCACAATTATGACTGCGGAACCAAAGTTTGTACCGGAGGAGGCTGTGCCCCTTACCCTGCCTGACCGCACGCCGCTGTCCATCCGCTTTGTCGATTGCGTAGGCTATATGATCGAGGGGGCAGCTGGCCAGTATGAAGAGGGCAGCGAGAGAATGGTTACGACGCCCTGGTACGACCATGAGATTTCCATTCGTGAGGCGGCTGAGAAGGGGACAGAAAAGGTTATTACGGAGCACTCAACCATCGGCATTGTCATTGTAACGGATGGTTCCATCTGTGATATTCCCCGCGGAAACTATCTGGCAGCCGAAGAGCGCGTGATTATGGAGTTGAAGGCCCTGGGGAAGCCCTTTATTGTACTGCTGAACTGCGTTGATCCCAAGTCGGAAGCGGCAGTTGCTCTTGCTGCGGAAATCGCGGAAAAGTACCAGGTGAAATGCATGGGAATTAACTGCCTCAAGATGTCAGAAGAGGATATTCTGGGGCTGATGAACGGCCTGCTGGAGGAGTTTCCGGTAAAGGCTGTTGGGATTTATCTTCCGGAGTGGTTTGATGCCCTGGACAACGAGAACGAGCTGAGAGCACAGATTCTGTCCGGCATTGTGCAGGCAAGTCAGGGCTTCCGGAAAATCAAGGATTGCGAGACTCTGGCGGCAGCATTGCGGGAAAACGAGTGCATCAGCGCCGCAAGGATTTCCAGCTCAGATCTGGGGAATGGTATTGTTTCAATGGAACTCCAGCTGCCCAGATTCTTGTATTATGAGACGATCAGCAAACAGACGGGACTATCGATTCAAAATGATGCGGATCTGATCTCCACCTTGGCAGACATGCGTGTAATGGTTGAGGATTACTCCCGCCTGAAAGCGGCACTTGACGATGTGCGGACAAAGGGCTATGGCGTTGTGATCCCGGACGCTTCACAAATGAGCCTGGAAGAGCCGCAGATTGTTCGTCAGGGAGGGAAATATACAGTAAAGCTGAAGGCCAATGCTCCGGCAATTCACATGTTGATGACAAATGTGGAGACGGAGGTCACACCGGCAATCGGGGGAGAGACGGCGTCCGAGGAGATCATCAGTTTTCTGCTGCAGGGCTTTAACGGGGACGTCAACCGAATCTGGGAGTCCAATATTTTCGGGAAATCACTCAATGACATCGCAGAGGAGGGCTTGGCGGCCAAACTGCAGGCCCTGCCGGAGAGTGCAAAGAGTAAGCTCAGAGAAGCGCTGCAGCGCATTATCAACGAGGGAAGCGGCGGGCTGATTTGCATCTTGCTGTGAATTTCGGGGATTGTATAAGCATTGACTTGAGGTAAACAAACCGATATAATGTCAATACAAGCACTGAAAATTTGGAAGCCAGCACAGGTTGTGGCAATTCTTCTCTTAGTCGCGGCGGCTTTTATGTGCGCGCTTATTCTGCAAAACCTGCAGTCCGTTAAAACTGTGAACGCTGCGCCAGCTGACCGATTTCTGATTCTTGATCCCGGCCATGGCGGAATTGACGGCGGAGCCGTTGCATTGAATGGTACAAAAGAAAGTGACATCAACCTTTCTCTTGCGCTGAAGCTGCGGGAGCTTGCATCCTTTTGCGGGCAGCCGACCGTAATGACACGGACGGATGACAGCAACAACACCGATTACGCCGCATACAGTGAGCACGCGGATCTCGTCCGCCGT
>JAEEGL013453813.1_pt1 | contig 17236 bp, 9 predicted proteins | sample 9134231 | NCBI WGS metagenome assembly JAEEGL01 (sample SAMN16246548, study PRJNA631951) | gut metagenome | biome: gut microbiome; feature: rumen; material: fiber-attached | host: Bos | place: Iran: Karaj | collected 2018-10
ACGGTTAGAACGGAATTCCTTGGCAATGGCTTCTACCTTTGCTTCGGCATCTTCGGCATTAAAGCCTTCCTGAACAATCTGTTCATCAGCCTTTGCGCCACCGTTTGCGCCACCGCATTCTTCGTTAACTTGAACGTCAGTGCCAGCGTCAGCACCAGCTTCTTCGGTCACAGTGGCTTCGCCTTCAGGAATTGCTTCCTCCTTGGCGGTTTCTTCTGCGGCAGCAGCCGGTTCAGTCACTTCAGTAGCGGCACCTTCTTCACCTTCGGTCAAGGCTTGAGCTTTCTTGGCGACAGCTTCGAAGTCGAAATCATCGTCCTTCTCTTCCTTCTTGTCGTCCTTGCCTTCGTCCTTGCCTTCGTCCTTGGATTCGTCCTTACCTTCATCCTTGGATTCGTCAGCCTTCGGCTCATCCTTCGGTTCATCCTTGGTTTCACCTTCAGCCGGAGCGGCATCGCCACCTTCAGCCGGAGCGGCATCGTCTTCAAGACCAAGGTCATCGTCGGCTTCGATATCGCCGAGATCCTTGTCAAGGTCATCGAGACCGTCAAGGCCACCAGCATCGAGACCGGCAGCTCCGTCTTCAGGAGCCGGTTCGCCTTCTACGCCGAGGTCAGCACCGAGGCCGTCGGCAGCACCAGCATCTTCGATGCCAGTGTCGAGAGCACCGAGGCCGTCGTCTGCGGCAAGCGGATCAGCACCGAGGCCGTCGTCGACATTAGGTTCGAGAGAGGGTTCAGTCGGTTCAACAGTCGGTTCAAGCGGTTCCATAGTCGGAGCCGGGCCACCAACTGCGTTCGGGTCTTCAACCGGAGCAGCGGCATCTTCACCAGCCGCCGGGGCAATATCGTCGGCAACGGTACCGTTCGGCTGAGCGTCGGAGACGTTCTGGGACTGCTGGGCGTTCTTGGCCTTTGCGATAGTGTCCTTGATGAAGCCAACAAGGTCACCCTTGATGATGGAGCCGCCCTGAGCAAGCTGGGCGCACTGCACGGCACCGCAAATGTCGGTGATGTCTGCTGCAGTAATCGTGGTTCCCGGACGCTTTGCAGCTTCTTCGGCAAACTTGTCAATTACAAACTTCTGGGTCTGTTCGTCTTGGAGGTCGTCGCCAAGGTCGGCAAATTTTTCAGAAGAATCGCCGTAGTTGGGATCGGTAGACGGATTAACCGTCATCAACTCGTCGAAACCCTTCGGTTCGAAATCTTCTTCGGGAGGCAGACCAAGGTCCAACTGGCTACCAAAAGACTCTAGCTGAGCCTTCGCATCGTCAATCGCGAAGATGCTCTTCACTGCGTTTTTGTTAAGTTCTGCTTGTGTCATTGTTCAGTATCCTTATTTGTAGCCAATTAGGCTCATTTTCCGAATAGTTTATATTATGTCCCAGATTTTTAATTTTCGTCATAGGCGATGGCGATATCCGGTACACAATATCCGGGATTCGAATTGCCGCTAACTTCAAGTTGTAGATACACATAGTCGGTCTCGCCAGCTTGCAACGGGTTATAGATACCTCCGTCTACGCGGCACATATTGTACTGGCCACACATAAATAGCTGCTGGTTGAATACATAGCTACCCATACCCGGTCTCGAAACACACTGGTAGGCATTGATGCACTTTCCAGCTTTGAGAACCTTTTCCGGATCAATTTCAATAACTTCCTCGTTGGTTCCGCCGTTATACACAACCACTCCATCAACGACGACATCGTTAATGTAGTTGGCAATCGGAGAATGCGGATTTCCGATAAAACGGAGTGGGTACTGTCCGCCAGCGTGGTTGACAAAGCGGTACACCTTGTTCAAGTCGAGCGTAAGCATCGGTCTGCGGACACCGCCAACCAAGTAACAGAACTGTCCAAGGTCATCGCACTCGGCTGTAACCTCATAGACTTCCATCGGCTTTCCGTTGTACTTCTGGGTCGGGTCGTAATAGGGACGGCCTTCCTCCGGAACGCTGGTATAAATCGGGTCGCCGTTCGCATCAAAATCGGTCTTAAACCAACCGTCGTTAGGAACATAAATCTCGTGGAGCGGGGTACCCGGACGAATAAATGTTGGGACAAAGCTCTGGCCGACCGTGTTCATCAAGCGAGCCGGTACGATAATATGGCCAGTGTTGAACTTCGGGTCGCCATAGGGGTCGCCCGGAATTTTGTAAACGAGTCCGAACTTTCCTTCATTGTTCATCAAGTCGATTGTTTCGCCAGTGACCGGGTCTTTCCCATAAATAATCAAGAAGACAGAATTTCCTTCGACTTGCACATATTTCGGGTCAAGCGTCCGGTTAGGGTCGAACTTGCCATCAACATACGGAAGGAACTGAATCATCGAAGCGACCGGGTTCAGAGAGTTGTTCACGAACTCGATACGAATCGGTTCGCCAGTCTCCTCAACTATACGGTCGGGGTCGGTGTACGACGGAATCGGAATGAGCGGCTGACGGTCGCCATTAAGATAGATGACGTTTCCATAGCCACAGTCCTTGTACTCGACGATGTACTTCTTGCGTGACAACCTCTGGTCTGGGTACTGTCCGTACAATCCAGCCACGGTCAGGTAGAACGGATGTTCCTTGCTGTAATTCCAGATGTCGTTCACGGCGATGCCGGACTTCTGGTTCGTAGGACGGCTGTATGAAATAGAGTTACCGATGTACAGCTTGGCAGCAAGAGGATCGGTTGGTCTTTCACCAATGGGATATATACGGATATTGCTGAGCTGTACATCGGGAGGATTTGTCAAATGAATCTTGAACACGCTTTCCATAGAATAGGCATAGCAGTTCGGATCGTCTGGACGATAAATGCAATAAAGAGCCGCTTCACTAGCGTCGTCAGCCGGTACTGTCATACCAGTACCTTGCAACTGTTCGGAGCTATAAACCGACGGAACGCAAGTATCAACTCGCTTCAAACCGATGGACGACACCGGAGTTCCGAAGTCGCCATCCTTGCCAGTATATTTCTTGATAATTACGCCAGCTGACATAAAACCCTGCGAAGTTTACTTTCCTCGCAGTTTATATAATTTTCAATCTCTAGCGTTTCAGCAAATCGTTCGCGGAGGTCATCCTACCCTTGGTAATCAGCTTGTAGAGCTGTTCCGTAGTCAAGGCGTTCGCACGAGCGTTGACCTGTACGTGCTCCTTCGTGAGGGAAGCCTTGCGGATGCCAGCCAACTGGGCGTTAGACACAACCTTTTCGTAGATTGACTCTTCGCCGTCGGCATCTTCCTCGTTTGCGCCAGCACCCTTGATGGTTCCGTCGGTCGTAGACTTCGACGCGTTATCGTTGATGTCCTTCTGACGATAAATGTTGCGGAGCTTGTCGAAATCGATAAGGTCTTGTCCAGCGATTATACCAAACTCATTCTCAAGCATCGGCTCCATATTGGCGTTCGAACCGTCCTTGAAATGGTCGTACATCAGATTTCCGCCAAAATTATCAAACAATTCGCGAATCTTGTCAAACTCGTTCTTGATCTGGGTGGCAATCAAAGAGTGTATCAGACGGGCGTCGCCTCGTTCCACATTTCCATCGTTGTCGAAGCCTTCGATGAAGCTTTCGTCGCTGACGGTTTCGACCTTGTAGCCCATAGCCACCAGCTCGTCCTCGGTATAGAACACACCCTTGACCCACATTCCACGCTTCATATTCTGGACATTCGCCAGCTTTTCGCCGAAGAAGTGACCCTTCGAGTTCGGATTATAGTCAGGTACCAAGTCGGTCGTCTTGATATGGATCTTGCCGTCCTTAACCGAAATCCACGCGCCGCCGTCACCGACGGACTCGATATAAATCTTGGCATCCGCGTACAAGCTTCCTAGGTAATCCTGAACCATAGCGACGTAATCTTCGGAGAACTTGGAATCCACCGTGTTACGATACTTTTCTACATACTCACCAGCGATAAGAGCCTTGGCCGCCGAAAGGCTACCAATCATACCATAGTACATAATGAGCTGCTTGTACGACTTATCATTCAAAGCCTTCCACTCGGTCATACTTGCGCGGTCAGTCTTTGCCGTACCGTTCGCACCTTGCTTGGCATTGACCAAGTTTACGAATTCAAGAATGTTCTGCAAAACCAGCTCGTTAGGAACCTTGTAATTACGGATATTGGCTGGGCTTACATAATGGTGGCCGTTGATGATAATCGCGTTCGTATATACAGACCCCTTACGGAGAACATACGGAACCTTACTTACCGGCGGCTTGTTATAGACATAGCCAGCCGCATCCACGTCGACGAAACCAAGAGACATAACTGGGTCTTCTTGATTAAACATCGCGTCACGGAATTTAGGCGCATCCTTGTGGTTGACACCTATCGGCAAAAATTCCCAGTCAAAAATGTTCGCGCCCATCTTGAGGCGTCCACACCAGACAACATTCAACGGCTTACCAAATGCACCGTTCGCACAAGCAATCGTAAAGCCTTCGGCGATATCGATCAGTTTCTTCATATCGTCGCTGCCGTCCTCGATTGCCAAACCGGTGACCGGGTCGTTAATCAAAATCTTGATAGCAAGACCGTAGTTATGCCAAGACAAGAACGTACTCTCGTTGCTTCCGGTACACATCAATGCTTGGTCGTCGATAGAACGCATCGTGTCCACCACCTCAACTTGCTGTGCGCCATAGGCGTTACGGAGAATGCCCAACAAGATGGAAGCCGCGTCATAGATACCGAGCTGTGCTCTCAAGTCTCCAATACGTTTCGAACTCGGCTTAAAGATTCTCCAGCCATCCTTCTTATCATCGGCAGCAGGGACTTCACGAGTTATGCTTGCATACTTGCTCTGGTCAAATGCACCGTAGTTTTCAAATGCCCATCGACGGATTTCGCTATCGTACGGCAAGTACGGCATCTTATACTCAATACGGACCGGAGTCAGTTCATCGGACTTGTTCGTCGGGTCAAGCGGCATATACGCGCCGTACACAAATACGGTAGCACCTTCCGCCAGATTTCCGTCAGATATCTTAAACTCGCGAGAAGATTTAGAAACCTCCACGGTCACGCGGACACCTTCGGCGTTCGTCAATGCAAAGTCGACTGACTTGAACTTTGTAATAGTCTGCGGCTGCAACTGGTCGCTATCGGTTCCTTCAAGATCCTTTTCGAACACGAACTCACCATTCTTAATGGTTGCGTTCTTGTTAATCAACACGAACTGCTGCGGCTCGTTAGAGTTCTGCGGATAAGATTCATAAACATCGTTGTCGACAAAAGCCACTTCGACCCATCGGACACCGATAGAACGCTTAACCATCTTGTGACGAGTGCGGAAGAATCTACGGTAGCGAACGCGAACCTTCTTGTACATCAGCACCGGAATCATAAATCGAGCTGGCATATACAAGTACGGACACGGCAAGTCGCTACGGTCGCCTACATAGGAACGGTTTTCGAAAACCGACTCGCCGGTATACGCTTGATACCAACGAATCTTGTTAATCGTGTCCATCAGCTCGGCATAGTCTTCCTTTGCCTCACGAATTCGGAGTTTCTGGATCAGCAAGAACGCCGGACCGAAGAACATTCCCTGCACGCTCAAAATCGTGTCGATCTCGTCGATTGCATCACCCATCACATTGACAGCGAAATCAATGCAACCGTCAATATCGGAGTTCGGAATATCACCCACGTTATCGTAGGTTTCATACGCCGGTACGAAAGAAGCTTGCGAAAGCACGTCACCAGAAATGGAACATTCATCCCACTGAGCAACAGGGATTTCGACATCGTCTGACAAGTTACCGGGGAACACCATCGTCACGTTGCCAACTTGTTTGTTCTTAATGGCAGCGTTCAGACAAGATATATTCCATTCGCAAAAATCAACAAACTGTTTTGCAGAACCACCATACTGCGCGGACGTTGCGCCATATTCAGCTGCCAGCACGGTCTTATTTTGAATAGACGAGCTACTTTCGCCGGGTGCAAAAGTCGGGTTCACTGGCTTCGTCACGGTCACTGTACCAGCGTCACCGACCGCTGTAATGTCAACATAGAAGCCAACGGTACCTTCGTAATCACCGTACCACCATTTGGAATACATATGATCACCTTCGGACAAAGACTCGCCGTCTTGACCATTCCGCTTGTTAATCATAGCGGTGAAGTAATCGCACAGCTCCTTCTTCATATCGCCCCAAGTCATCATCTTGTACTGAATCGGCTTGTCAGCATATGCGGCGGCGGTCGCTTGATTCTTCGTGTTCGCGTAGTAAAGCCACGGATATGCGGAGTTCCACGAACCGCCCACATACTGTGGATTCCAAATGTCTACGGTAAACTGATACGGATTCGTGAAATAGTTCGCTTGATGCACATCCATAATGCTTCCGCCGTAGTTAGCGATAGCGCGGAAGTGTGCATTTTCAGAACCACTTGCGGACGGATATGCGATAATACTGCCAGACTTTTCCATCAAGGCAAGCATATTCGCACACGAAGCCAAGTCCACATAGTACGTAACAGGAGTACCGGGATCAACGGTTTTCATCAACCGAGAACTTTCGCGGCGCAACTTGCGCTTCAATGAAGACGACATAAATTTCTGAACACCGCGAATAGACATAATGCTATTGTATGTGTCAAAATAACGGTCGTTAAATTCGTCAGCCAGTTCATCGGCGTGGTAGAAATACTTCTTGAACGCGTCAGCTACGTTCGGAATCAAGGCGGTAGCGTTCTGAATGGTGTTGGACGTGCCTTCCGAACTATTGACGGTTTCAGTTCCCTTCATATTCGGAAGCGGACTGTCGTCTCCCTTCGAATTGCATTTGTTCACGAATACGCCCATTCGCGTGTAATACTCGTCCCACTTTGCGCGACGGTTAAAATCTGGGTCGTACGTCCAGTCTCCTGGATCGGTAACCTTTCCCTCACTGTTACGGACTGGTTCGGCAAGAGCGTCGTCATAATAGGTCACTTTCAGACCCATATTGTTCTGCTCAAGAATCTTGGACATATCATTGAGGCGGCGACGGAACGTGTCGTAGCCCATCACCACTCCGCGCTTCAAAGTCTGCGACTGGTTGGCACGACGGTTATACCACTTCCATCCAAGATAACGAGACCCATAGAAACCAAGACCGCCAAGCGCACGGTTCACCCAAGTCTCGGCAAAGTGCAAGTCCCACGGGTTCTGGTTCGTGTTATAGAAATTGGCGTCCAGCGGATTCATCATCAAGCCGCCAGCTACCGGAGTAGACACCGCCTTGGACATATTCGCCAAGTTCTGCAGACGGACACGAGGAACCACGGCGACCGTGATGTCGTTGACTTGCATACGAACGCCGTTCTGGTTAATGTACAAGGCATCGATGATAGCCACCTTGTCTTGTTCATCCTTTACTTCGTATGCCGCCTTACCGGTGATAAGATAAATGTTTCCCATCGGTGCGCTGGTTTCCGGTATCTGAGCCATATTGGCGGAAAGCAACACGTCAATCGGGCAGCATTCCGAAATAGTCAAGTTACGAGAAACCGTTTCGCCAGACAAGTGGTACACGATAAAGATGGAAGCGTTTACATCGATAAGCGCACTGGAACTGTTGTAACCAATGCCGCTGATCTTGTACATCACGTTATTGGTCACATACTCGTTCATACCGACATCGTCGGCTGTCCCATCCTCGTTCGCGGATTCTGAACTGGCTGTGCTCTTCAAGTCAATACCGCTCAGATCGAGATGAATCTCGGTCTTAACCGTCTTTTCGGTGTAAAACTTTTCGAAATCAAACAAGCCAGCCATCTATGTACCGATTTAAACTACTCGCAGTTTATATGATTTTGACGGCTACACCTTCTGGTGCATCGGCAAAATATCGCCTAAACGCGAGTAGATTCCGTTGTAGTTCACTTCGAGGTGATAGTCGAACTTGTCGGCCACGGTCTTACCACGGTGAGTGATAACCATAGCGCAACCGATGTCGGCCATCATCAACTTTGCAAGGTCGAGCATTTCGCGCATAGCGGTATCGTCGGTCGAAATGTCAAGCACTTCGTCAAGGGACAGGAAGTTGACATTGAAATTTCCGACCATAGACACGAAGTCACGGAATGCCATAGACACGGCAAAGCCCAGTCTACGCTTCTGACCTTGGGACAACATCGTGTAGTTCGGCGAAAGACCCGGAAGCGTCTGGAACGTGTAATCCATCGCATCGCCGAACGTGACGATGAACGGAAGACCAGCCTTCGCAAGGTTACGAGCCACAATCTTGTTGAATTCCGGCACGAACATACCGAACACCATTTTCTTCATACCGTCGTCGGCACAAATCTTGGTAATCGTGTCGCACAAGGCCATCGTATCGGAATTGTCCGCACGACGCTTCTTTGCATCGACAAGCATCGCTTGGTTCTTCTTGATCTTCTGTTCCATAACGGCTACGGCATTATTGTCAGCCGACTCGGCCTTCTCGATATCGGCCTTCAGCTTGTCAGCGGAAGACTGCATCTGGCGAATGGCCTCATCCAAGGTAGAATACTCGCCGACAGCGTCATTCAGTTTGTCAGTCGCAGCGGAATACTCTTCGCGAATCTTCGGGAATGTCGCCTTCTTGGCCTTTGCTTCATCGAGTTCCTTTTTCAAGGAGTCCACGTCCAGACCTTCAAGCATTTCCTCATACTTCGATATATTCAGCAAGGCCGCATTGAACGCGGAACGCGCCGGACGGAACACTTCCATATCAAGCTGTGAAATACGGCTTACCTCGGCGTCAAGGTTTTCAATTTCCACACGAACCTTTTCGGCCTCCTCCTTTGCGGTGTTAGCCTTTGCTTGTAGTTCGTCGCGTTCCTTTGTCAGCGTAGTAACCTTCTTGTTCAGTTCCTTCCACTTTTCACGGAGCGCGGACTTGTGGGTATTGACTTCTTCCTCGGTGGCAACGTGGCCGCAAGTCGGACACGGCTTACCAACGACAAAGGACTTGCCTTCGTCAACGATACGGTCGAGTTCTTTCTTCGTGAACCTGATTGTCATATCCTTTTCGGAGCACTCACTGGTCAACGAATTAAAATCGGTCATATGCTTGGTATGATCGGCCTCAAGCATTGAGCGTTTGCCAGTCAAGGACTGACGCTTCGCGAATTCCGGGTCGAGCTGTTTGGAAATCTCGGCGAACTTTTCCTTCTTCTCGTCGGCATCGGCACGAGCAGATTCTAGCAAAGGGAAAGCGGAAATCTTCTTGTTGATGTCGTCAATCGTAGAATCAACCGTGCTTTCGGCGGCCAAGGAATTCTTCAGTTCCTTGGCGGTCTGTCGTAACTTGTTTACCTCGGTCTCCTTATCGGATAACGAAGTCTTCTTTTCCGATATCTGCGAAAGAAGCGCGGTATAGTCAGTTTTCATCTGGGCAAGGTTAGCGGCTTGCTCGCTTTTCATTCGCTTATGGATTTCGACCAGTTCTGCGATTTCGGAGGAAATCTGCGCAATATCAGATTCAGCGATCGAAAAGGCCAGCTTCGCGTCGGAAGCCTTCTTGCCGTTAGCCTTCTTCCACTTGTCCAACGATAGTGAAATGATGGACTCAAGAAGTTCGCGCTTCTTCGCTGCGGGAAGCATAAAGAACGGCTGGGTTTCTTGGGTGTTCATAGCAATTACGTTCTTGAATAGAACGTCGTTGAACTGGAGAACATTTTCCTCGAAATCCTTCTGCGTATAGCCAGCTCTCTTGTTCTGTGCGACCCAAGTGTCACCTTCAAGCTTTTCGAGCAAGAACTTCATCGTGGACTTGGCACCAGAAATAGTTCTGGTCACGCGGTAGCTCTCGGTAGGAGACGGCGGATTCTCGATATCAAACAAGAGTTCGACAACTGTCGGCGGACCTTCCTCCGGACGATTCACGTTAAAATTCTTCGAGTTACGCAAATCGGCCATCGTACCGCCACGGTAGGACTTACCCAGCAAGGCAAACGTCATCGCCTCGACTATGGTGGACTTACCAAACCCGTTGTCTCCGTGAACCCAAGTAAGACCGTCGTTGAACGTAAACTTGTTCAGCGTCGCGCCATAACTCATAAAGTTTCGGAAGGTCACTTCCTTAAAAATCAGCTTGTGCATATCAAATTCCTATAGAAACACCACCAATATAGTCCATTGGTGGTTGAATTGCAAGTTTGGTTATTTTGGCTTAAACTGGTTTATTCTATCCCAACCGTCCTTCTGTTTAAGCATTTTCCAGCAGAAAAAGCCAAACATCGGTTCTCGTATACGTTCAAGAGTCCACCAGTTGTACTCTTTCTCCAGATCCTTGGGGTACTTGACGGCAAACCTCACGAACTTCCCAGAGTCGTCTTCGAGCCACGGTATTACCCCGTACTTACCGTCTTTCTTGCGGTATACGCCGCAAGTCACTCTGTAGGGGATTTCCAGAACGTCGGTCGTTACGTCGTTAGCCATAACCAACCTACTTGTTGACAAATGCGCTCAAATCGACATTATCGAGCAGATTGGTGCTTTCCTCGCCAACTTCCCCATCAAGCACGGCATCTAATTCCGCGTCAGACGGTGCTGGAGATTCTTCCACCTTGGTCACCTTGACATCGATAGTCGCTCCGTTTACTTCTGGAGACGGAAGCGGTGTCTCGTTCTCAGTGCATTCCTTCACAAGGTCACGCAGCTCGGCCTTTTCTTCCGGAGATACTGCGGATTCGACCGCAGCCTTCTGCGCTGCTTCCTTCTCCGCCTTCTTCTTGTCGCGGTACTTCTTGCGAGACTCGCGAGCCTTGGCGCGTTTGGCTTCTTCCTTATCGACCACGACTTGCTGTTCTTCGGCAGTCTGCTTCTCCACGGTCACTTGCTCGTCATAAGAAGCAGCAAGAGCGGCAATGTCGTCATTAGCGACATATTCCTTCGTCTTGTTTTCCTCGGCGACCATATCCGGTGTGGGTACTTCCGGGGCAAGGTCTTCGATAGTGATGTTGGTGTCTGCGTCGTAGGCATCGATATCCAAGACCTTCAGGCAACGCTTCATATTCTCAAGCGCATAGCCGCCGACACCGAGTGCGGACATCAAGCTCGCGTTGGTATGGCCACCTTCTTTGAGCATATCGTGCAGTTTGCGGTATTCCGGAGCCGACTCGATAATCATACGGCGTTCACGGTTATAAATACGCTCGATGGTCTTGCGATGTTCCGGAGTGTCCTGATAGGACGAGCTGCAGACATACTTAACCATTTCATCAAAAGTACGACCGTTGAGGATAGCGGAATCGAAACGAGCCAGCGGAACCGGAATCTCGTTTTCCGCGATCTCTTCCGGAGTAAGCTCGCGCTTCTCGTTGACGGCTTCTACCACCGGAGCGTCCTTGGCGAACAGTTCCTCGGTATTGGCGTTCATCGGAATATGGAGGAGAATTTCACGCGCCTTCTGCATCGATGGGTCATAAACGGTATAACCTACAGGTTTCGTACCCGGCTTACGATCCATCTCCACGCCGGACTTCAATGCGTACTTGTAGACACGGAGCGGATATGCAGTAGGCTCGAAGGTATCACTCAAAAGGTACGAATTGAACTTCGCATCATTCTGAATAACACCGCGAGTGTCCGTCCAGTTCGGTGCCGTCGGGTGAATCGGGTCACGGAGCGGTCTGAACTGGTTATTTGGAACGTGGAACAAAGTCACCGCCGTATTGGGCGTGTTCTCATTCGGCGACACCTTTCCTTGCGGATTCGGACGGCAATGCTGGAAACAGTCGATAAGCGTACCGACACGGCTTACCATCGGATGTTCCGACGACAGATATTTCACGTAAATGGAAATCGCCTCGCAGCGAACCATCGACATATACTGCTTGAAGCTACGGAACTTCTGGAAGTCGAGCCACAAGAACTCGTCATCATCAAGGCAAACCGCCCAGCACGGAGCGGTACGGCGAGATACGTACGAACTAATCATACGGCTCTTGAACTTCCAGTCGTCGTTACGCGGAACCATCGTGACGTGCTCGCGATACTTTTCGCAAACTCCGTCAAGCCATCCGCGATGACCGGTATCAAAAACAAAGATGCAGTCGAAACCCATAGCGATATGGTATTCCAACCATTCGACAAAATCTTGCTGGTTGTCCGTAGACACCCTGACAAGGCAATTAACAAGAAGATTTTCCATTTTTCAACTCCTTAAATCTCGCCGACATCAATATCGGCCATATTCATCACGTCGCGAATAGCGTCGTCAATAGTGTCGGCATCACCCATAATCGAACCGTTGCCTCGCGTTAGCTGAGTCATTACACCAGCCTCACGCTGCACAAGTACGTCACCCTTGAAATTCTCCGGGTCAGCGGAGTCTCGGCTCAACACGGCAAAGAAACCGAACTGCTGCAAGGTCTTGTAGTAATCGGTCTTCGATTCCGGAATACCCCATTCTGCGGTCTTATCCCAGTCCACAGCAAGCTCAGGAGCTGGCTGGTCAATAATCTGGTTAACCTGTTCAGAAATGTCTTGCGGAATCCACGACAAGTCAATAAGAGTACGGTTACGGATATACTGGTCACTCCAGCCGTTAGCCTTCGCGACCTCAAAAATGTTCGGACAATTTTCAAGAAGCTGTACGGCAGCTCCTTCGGAAATCAAGGTTTCCTTGGTCGGCTTGTACGCGCCGGTCTTCGGATCGACGAAAGCCATTCCACGGATGTTATCCGAAGTATCGCCAGAAAGTACCTTTGCGGCAAGGTACTGCTGCGGATAGGCGCAACGGACAAAGTTACCGCTGGTGTGGTTGAAAATCTTAACACCCGGAATGTCAATCTGCGACATATCAGAGTCGCGTGTGATGATAATGACATCGTCATAGTCTGGAGCGTACTTCTTCGCGGACGCATAAATCATATCGTCACCTTCAGCGACTTCGCATCGGACGGCCTTCGCTCGGAAGAACGGCGCAATCTGCATTGCATACTGATCCTTGTACTCTTGCCAGTATTTCTTGTCGACGGAGAAGTCCCAAGCGGACGCGGCTCGCTTTCCCTTGTAAGACGGAAGAATCGGAGTACCGGTCGTCGTCTTAATGCTCCATAGCATATCGCGCTTTTCTTCGGGCATATCGCAAAGCTGGCGATGCTTCAACGATTCGTAAATTGCCTTCTGTTTCAGTGGAATCTTGACAACATCGTACTGGTCGTCGCCAATCTTATCCACCTTGAAGGTATAATTGTCGCTGTTCACGTAGTAACTGTTCGCATCGTAGTAAATCGTCGCTTCCTTGTTGTAGTAGTCGCGGACGAAATTGCGACGCCACGCCTTCTTGCCTTCCAAGCAGAGAATGATGTCCATCGGATTGAAAAGCTTGATGTAGTCAAGCATACGGTTGAACATCTTGGTACGCCAGATAATCATCTCCTCGTCTTCCGGGAGAATGCTTCCTAGAGTCTGCTTGCTGGACTTGGTTCGCATAGACCACAGCTGGTGATACGACAGTGAAGCCCAGTCGATAACTAACAAGCGATTGTTCTTGAACGGATAGCTCCGTATAGGTTGTTCCTTAAAATCCATAATTCAGCCTCACAGGAAGAATTTCTTCTTGAACGGAGTTCCAGTCTTGTTGACCTTGCTCTCGTTTTTCTTTCGTGCCTTCTCGGCAGCCTTGCGCTTACGCTCGGCAATCATCTCTTCATCGACAGTAGCCTCGTAGATACCGTCCAGACGAATCTCGTTCACCGGAATATCGTCCTTCGCATAGTAAGTCTTACGGGTCTCGTAATGCTGCATCATATAGTTGTACTTGAGTCGAGGCGGACCGCCACGACGAGGTGTCGTGAAGTACGATGCGTCATCGACCAAGTCATAGACATAGGCCATCTTCTTATCCTTGTGCGGACGGACGATACGGCCAATCGACTGCATCACCATATACACCGACTTAGCCGGGTCAGCCATAACCAAATTGTGCAGCAACTTGATGTTCACGCCTTGCTTCATACATCCATATGTTGCAAGAATCATATGTCCAGTCGAATACTCGATGGACTTACGAATCGTCTCACGCTCGTCCACGTTCACGTCACCCTTGATGATGTGGCAAGTAAACTGGGGGAAATTCTTCTCGATGAACTCGTGCATAAGTTCCAAGTTCTCGATAGCCTTGAACAAGATGACCGTATTCTGCTCGGTCGTAATCTTTCCGGAATCTATCAAGAGCTTCAAGACATCACGTCGTGAACTTGTACTGGAACAGAAAGCTCGCTCGTCGTCAAACGTCGAATATCCAATCGAGCGTCGTAACGCTTGAGGGTACGGAATAAAAATCGTGTTAACCGTAACCGGCGTCAAGATTCCCTTCTCGACCAGCTCCTTCAATCGAACGATTTCTTCCTTTCGACCAAGCTGGCTCTCGATGTAGCCAGCATCGATACCGTCGTCAGGCAACGTACCAGATACACCGACCTTGAAATCGACGGCGTTTACGCACTTCATCAAGATATCTCGTAACTTGATGCCACGAGTCGAGTGAGCCTCGTCAACGATGACTGCAGTGAACGCCTCGAAAAACTTCGCTGGCTTGTTCTGGAGTGACTGCCAAGTCGAAATGGTAATCGGCTTGAGCGTGGCCTCTTCGCCTATGTTGGCCGCAGCAAGACGTTCCTTCTGCGCCTTCGTCAGCTTGTCGTCGGAATCGGCATAGATCAAGGTGCAATACTTTCGCGCATCTTCCCAGCCATAGTCGTCGTGGAAATCGGAGAACAACTGTTCCACCAAGTTTGTAGACGGAACGACAATCAAAATCTTCTTGCGCTCACGTTCCAGCAGATATCGTGCCATAATGCACATCGATAGTGACTTGCCAGCACTCGTACAAGCGAGTAATGAAATTCGGCGACCGTTCAAGGCGCGTTCCACAAGCTTCACCTGATGTTCGTACGGCTTAATCTCGAAACCTTCCTTCAAGTTGTGGAGCTTCAAAGTCGCTGCGTAAGCGGCAACGTCGTCACGAGTCAATGCACCCCTAGGCGGAGTGTAGATGTCGCGAATTGCCTTCGTCAAACCGATCTTGGTTCCGAAACGGTTCTTGAGCAACGCGCTCACACGCGGAATCAACCCGATGGGCAACAGATGGGTCGCCTTGTTGTAGAAGTAAACGAACGGTGTCTTGAAACCTTCACGTACCGCCCAAGTGTTGGCGACGGCCTTGTCGTAGAAGGTCATACTTCCGAAAATGAAATTGTTTAGCTTGTTACCGGCCGTCTGGTCAGACGCCGAAATTTTGATAACGGAAAACACGTCGTCAGCCTTGTCAAAGACTACGGACGTAGACGGTTCCGCTTGTTTTACCTCGACCTCTTCCGCCATTTTACAGCTCCTGATAGTAACTCTTAAACGGTTCGGAGTGTATGTCGATTTTTTGCTTTATGTCGCCAAGCCAGATTGCGTTGTCTCGGAAAAATCCCGGAGCCGCAATGATGATGCCAAGCTTGTCGTCGGTCTTGTCCAATGCGAACACCATACGATAGGTCGTGTCCTTGCGGAAACGGTTGCCGCTCTGGTTATAGATGTTCCACGATGCACGGTCTGATCCGAGCGGACCCTCCAGATACTCAAGGCAACCGATGCATCGGCGCACCTCGTTCAAGTCTTGCTCGGCCCTGCGCTGCACGGCCACGGCAATTCGCTCGATGATGTCTTCGGGCAGTCCGTCGGCAAATTCACGGTGCAAGTACATCGGCTTCGCGTAGAAGCCGTCCTTGCGCAGCGAGGCCACCCATTCAAAAGTTTTCAGCGTATCCACTTCGAATTCGATATCTGGGCGCAAATCCGTGAACATAGTCCGGAATCCGACTTCCTTCCACGAGTAAAGCGAGGTTAGGTTCACATTGAACCTGATTTTATTCAAGTTTTTAAACCAGCCCATTCCTTGTTCCAGTTTCGATTAGTTCGAATATAGCCAATAACAGTTTGAAACTCAAATTACTCCATTCCACCTAAAAACACCTTAAAACATGAAACATATATTTGGTTCACCCGTAGGCTGGCTTCGAAAATTTCTACATTGGGAGGTATGGAACAGAAATTTCTGGAAATTCAGAACAGACTCCGTGGCCAAGTCGTCCAGACCGACCAGTTCAAGACTGACTCGATCAGTCTGGTCGCCGGAGTGGACTTGGCCTACTGGAACGGCGAGGACGGCGAGTACGCTGTCTGCGTAATTGCGGTCATCGACTTCCACACGCACAAGATGGTCGAGTTCCAGTCGACCTTCGACCGTGTCGAAATCCCGTATATGCCGGGGTTCCTCGCCTTCCGCGAACTCCCGCTCTTCGAGAAAACCGTCAAAAAACTTACGAAAAAGCCAGATTTGTTCATTTTTGACGGAAACGGCGTACTCCATCCGCGCCAGATGGGCATCGCCACACACGCGTCGTTCAGTCTGGACGTGCCAACCATCGGCGTCGCTAAGACGTTCTACAGAGTCTCCGACGACGCTTCGTATACCGAACCGGGCAACACCCGCGGCGACTTCACGGACATCGTACACGACGGCGTGGTGCTCGGCAGAGCAGTACGTAGCCGTCCGAACGTGAAGCCGATCTTCGTCTCAGTCGGGAACCGAATCTCTCTGGAGACCGCGACCCAGCTCGTTATGACGCTCGTCGACAAGGACAGCCGCATCCCGGTCCCGACACGACTCGCTGACATACTGACGCACCAGCGTCGCACCAGTCTCAAGTCCGGGTTGAACTAGCACAGTAAGTCCGACCTCGGAACCGTTTCAAGCTCCCTCTCAGGGAGCCTTTTTTATACCTTTTCAGCTCCTAGAATCATGAAACATATATTTGGTACTTCCGTAGGCTGGTCGCGAGGGGTGAGAACTGTTTGGACTAGTTTGAACGGACAGACAAGGAATAAACTCTCGACCGAGGAATACGGATATGAGAAGGATTTACCATATATATGGAATAGAAAGGATCTCAACAAAATTAGTGGAAAGAGTTGACAACCAAATATGCTTTTTGTAGCTTTGCCCACGAAAATGAGACCGCGTCAATACAAAATCTTGCTCCCTGAACCCGTCTTGAACGACTTGAAGGTTCTGATAACGGACTACTACCGCCAGTTCGGTGACTCCAAGAGGTCACGTACTTTCGTGGATAGTGCCGCGTTTTTCCTTTCAATCCTTACGAATTCCTTGGTTTCCGACCACAGAAAGAACGAGGTTACCTCCCTTGACCACCGTGTCCCCAAGGAACACTGGTGTACCCATCTCTATTCCCCC
>JAEEGL014008868.1_pt1 | contig 17235 bp, 14 predicted proteins | sample 9134231 | NCBI WGS metagenome assembly JAEEGL01 (sample SAMN16246548, study PRJNA631951) | gut metagenome | biome: gut microbiome; feature: rumen; material: fiber-attached | host: Bos | place: Iran: Karaj | collected 2018-10
AGAAGTTTCCGGGAAACCATGCAGGAAAACGACCAACTCTCCGTCGCCATCCAGATTACATGTGCGGCAAGTGAACTCCATACCGTTTGCCTTGATGTCCTTGAACTCGATCGCCATTCTAAATACTCCCTTCCAGTATTTTTTGATACCAACAAAGGCCACCCGATAAATATCGAGAGCCTTTGCGGTATACAATTTATGAAAAGCAGAAATTAATCGTCTTCCGGGAAAATATTAGCGTTGCAGTTAGGACAGATCAGTTTTTCTTCGTCGTCGAGCATATCCTCATCGAAATATACTGTTTCTCCGCAGGACGGACATACCGTCTCATTAAAGCTGCTTTCGTCGAACGCATCCTCATCGTCCCACGTGTCCAACTCCGCATAGATATCGTCGATGCATTCGTCCATTTCATCGATGTTCGCCTGATTGTCCTCGATCTCCTCCGCCATCGCTTTCAAAGCATCTATGACAGCCGTCAGCAGTTTTGCCTGCTGTTCGTCTTCAATCTTCATTCCATCGACAAGGCCCTGCAAGTAGGCAATTTTTTCTCTCATATTCTCACCCTTATACGCGTTCCATGTATTCGCCCGTGCGCGTATCTACGCGGATACGGTCGCCTTCATTGACAAACAGAGGTACATTGAGCTTATATCCCGTTTCCAGCACGGCCGGTTTCGTCGTGCCGGTGGCCGTATCGCCCTTGAAGCCGGGTTCCGTTTCCTGTACGGTCAGTTCCACAAAGTTGGGCGCCTCGACCGAGAACGGGCTCCCTTTGAAGAACCGCACCTTCACCGTTTCGTTCTCTACGATAAAGTCAATCGCGTCTTCCACCTGGCTGCGGTTCAGCGGCAGCTGCTCATACGATTCCGTGTCCATGAAATAATAGAGCTCGCCGTCGTTATACAGGTACTGCATTTCACGGTTTTCAATATGCGCTTTGGGATATTTGTCTGTGGGGCTGAATGTACGTTCCAGCACAGCGCCGGTCATAACGTTCTTCAACCGCGTACGCACAAACGCTGCGCCTTTCCCGGGCTTGACATGTTGGAAATCCGCGATCATCCAGACTTGTCCGTCAATTTCCACCGTAACGCCCTTTCGAAAATCACCAGCCATAATCATAGGATATATACCTCCGCATCTCGATTTCAACTTCTTTTTCTACATTTTAGCACATCCCTTTCCCACTGAACAAGGTCTAAGCCTAAAATTGTCGCGTCAATTTGCATCTTTTCCCTGCATGACCCGATTGAGTTTCCCCAGCGCCTTCTTTTCGATGCGCGATATATACGAGCGCGATATTCCCAAAAGCTGCGCGATCTCACGCTGTGCCATCGCGCGTCCGCCCATAATGCCGTAGCGCAGGGATATCACCAGCCTTTCTCGCTCGGTCAGGACCTGCTTCATGGTTTGGTGCAGTTTTTCCGTATCCAAGCGCAGCTCCACTTCTTTTTGCACGCAGATTCCGTCGGATTCCAGGATCTCCACCAGCGCGATCTCGTTCCCGTCGCGGTCTTTCCCGATCGCGTCCTGCAGCGAAACTTCCGCGAGCTGCTTCTTTTCCGACCTGAGCGACATGAGAATCTCATTTTCGATGCACTTTGCCGCATAGGTTCCCAGCGACGCGCCCTTGTGCCGGCTGAATGTGTTGACCGCTTTGATCAGGCCGATGGTGCCGATCGAAATGATATCGTCGCTGTCGCGTCCGTTTTGCGTGTATTTTTTTGCGATATGCGCGACCAGACGCAGATTGTGTTCGATGAGCTTTTCCCGCGCCTGTTCGTCGCCCTTTGCATACCGTTCCAAACACGCGCGTTCTTCCTCGGGCGAAAGTGGTTCGGGGAACGAATTTGCAGTACTGACATAAGCGGCAAACAGAAAAACGTCCTTAAAATACTGCCATAATGTGCCGAACATACGTTGCATCCTCCTGTCAATCTAAACCAACGTATGCGCCGGGGCGCCGCAACTTGTTTGTCCGGACAATAAAAAAAAGCGGATCGCGCCGCGATCCGCTTTTGCGGAAATCTACTGCCAGTACTGCTGATACTTTTCCTGGTTTTTCAAATGCTCCTCGTAGGTCTTTGCGAACACCAGTTTGTTGGTCTCCTTCGGGTTTGCATTGCAGAAATACAGGTACCCTTCTTCGATGTACTCCTCGTTGGGATAGAGCACCGCCTCGATCGCCATTTTGCTGGGACTGGAGATCGGGCCCAGCGGCAGACCCCCATAACGGTAAGTATTGTAGCGCGATTCGTTTTCCATTTCCGCGCTGGTATACTGGAGCTTGTTTTCCCGCAGCACATATCCCAGCGTAGCGCACGATTCAAGGCGCATGCCCTGCGCAAGGCGATTGTGGAAGACTGCCGCCACTTTGGCAAAATCCTCTTCCGCGCCCGCCTCGCGCTCAACGATCGAGGCTAAAGTGACCACTTCGTCCATGGTCATTCCCAGTTCGTTCGTGCGCGAAATGTAATCCATGGAATAGATTTCAAAGAAGCGCAGCAGCATTTTATTGATGATGGCCTCCGGAGTCGCATCTTTATAAACGATGTACGTATCCGGGAAAACGTAGCCCTCCAGCCGGTAGGTGCGCGCCTGTTCATCGTTTATGGGAATGTCTTTTAAGAACGTATACGTATCCGCAAACGCTTCGCCCGTAACGCACAGATCCAGGAAATCCCGCTTGTCCTTCAACAGTCCCTGCTCGAAAAGAACATTGGCGATCCCCTCGACCGTTGAGCCCTCCAAAATGGTAAACTGCACCGTCTCTTTGGGCGGATTGCCGGCACATATGATATCCACGATCTGGGCAACGGTCATATTCTTAGAAAGCACATACGTTCCCGCTTTCAGGCTGCTGGCCTTTCCGACAAAGTCCACGTAGAGCTTGAACACCGTCTTATTGGCGATCAGCCCTTCCTCGCCCTCGCCGCACGCGTTGTAGAGGATCTCGGCGATCTTGCTGGCGGAAGCGTTCTTCGGCACTTCGATCGTGACCGGTGTAGCGTCGTCGCTGTTTACGGGATAAACGGTGTTCTTAAGCGCAAGCCTGAGCCCCAAATATACGACTCCCGCCACGATCAGTAAGCTCACGACAAACACAACGGCCGGCCTGATGGCATACCAGACTTTTCGCCGCCGCGACGGAGTTTCCTGTCTGTTGTCTTGTTCCGAGCGTCCCATTGTTGCCTCCAAAAAACGCTTATGCTCCGAAAAAATCCATGCTGATATCGACGCTTTCGATCAACAAACGTATGACATCGCCGAGCAGGTTCTGCAGCTTGTATTCCGCCATCAAATACTGCGCGGCGGCGTCACGGAACTGCAGCAATTCTCCCATGCGCTGAAGCCTTTCCAATATGGCGGCTCTGTCGGGATCGTTTGATACGACGGCCGCCTGCGCCTTCACCTGCAGCTGGTGGTACTCTTTTATCAGCGCCGCCGTCCCCGGATCCGCCTGCACGCGTTCTTTTGCCTGCGCGTAGTGGATGTACTCCGGCGTATTGCGTAAATTTTCGGCCAGTTCTCTGGCTTGTTCCATAATCACGTCTTAAATCTCCACGATGATCGGCAATATGATCGGCGTACGCTTCGTCCGATCGAACAAAAACTCCTTGAGCGTAGAGCGCATGTCGTTTTTGATGGACGCCCAACCCGACTTGGGGGTTTGCTCAAATTTCTGCGCAAGCTCCTTGAGCGAAGCGGCCGCATCTTTCATCAGCTCCTCAGATTCGCGCACATACACGAACCCGCGCGAGATCAGTTCGGGGCCCGCAAGGAGCTTGCCAGTGCTCTTTTCGATCGCGATCACGGCGACGACCAGTCCGTCCTGAGACAACAGGCGTCTGTCACGCAACACGATATTCCCGATATCGCCTACGCCCAATCCGTCGATCATCACGCTGCCCGCCTGTACGGGGCCGGTAATCTTTGCGGTTTTGTAAGTCATTTCCACCACATCGCCGATGCTGGTCACGAATATGCGTTCCGGCGCAATTCCCATTTCCTCGGCGATCTTCGCGTGCATATACAGCTGACGGTATTCGCCGTGCACGGGTATGAAGAATTTCGGCTTCACCACATGGAACATCAGCCGCAGTTCTTCCTGGCAGGCATGTCCCGACACATGCACGTCCGCCATCTGATCATAAACCACCATAGCCCCTCGCTGGAAGAGCTGGTTGATGATCCTCGCGACGCCCTTTTCGTTGCCCGGGATGGCCGACGCCGAGATAATGACTGTATCCCCTTCCCCGATGTTCAGCTTGTGCGAAGCGTTCGCCATCCGGAACAGCCCGCTCATCGGTTCGCCCTGACTTCCCGTCGTGATCACGCAGATCTCCTCCGGACGGTATTTCTGCAGTTTTTCGACGGGCACGATCTTGTCCTCCGGTATGTCCAGATACCCGAGTTCGATCGCCGTTTGGGCGATGTTCACCATGCTGCGTCCCTGAAAACAGATTACGCGCCCGTGCGCAAGCGCAACGTCCGCCACCTGCTGGATGCGGTATATGTTCGACGCGAACGACGCCACGATGATTCGGCCCATCGCCGTATCGAAATAATGCTCGAACGTCTTGCCGATTTTCTTTTCCGACTGCGTGTGTCCGGTACGTTCCGCGTTCGTGCTGTCCGAAAGCAGCGCCAGTACGCCGCGCGAGCCGTAATACGCCAAGCGCGAGATATCTATGGGGTCTCCGTCGATGGGCGTATAATCCACCTTGAAGTCGCCTGTGTGGATGACCGTCCCTATGGGCGTGCCGATCGCCAATGCCACTGCGCCGGCGATCGAGTGGCTGGTTTTGATGAATTCGATCTTGAAGCACCCCAGCTGTATCGTATCCCCGGGGCTGATGCAGTTCAGCGCCGCGTCCTTGATCTTGTTTTCCTCGAGTTTATGCTCGATCAGCGCTACCGTCAAACGCGTGCCGTAAACCGGCACGTCAAATTTCTGCAGTGCGAACGGCAGCGCGCCGATGTGGTCTTCGTGTCCGTGGGTAATGAGAAAGCCGCGCAGCTTTTCGGCGTTCTTTTCCAGATAGGTCATGTCTGGAATCACCAGATCGATGCCCAGCATCTCTTCGTCCGGAAAAATCAGACCGCAATCGACTACTACGATGTCTTTGCCGTACTCGATAACGGTCATGTTCTTGCCTATTTCGCCTACGCCGCCAAGCGGTATAATCTTAAGCTTTGAAGCCAAATGCAATTCTCTCCTTGTCTATTTGCGATAAAATACTTATTTTATTATACGCGCAAACAGCAGGAAACACAAGTTCAGCGCCTGCGCAGCGCGTTTTTTATTCGTTCCGTATACAGATCCGTCAATTCTCGCGCATATTCCGCATTCATGCCTGCCGATAAAATGCGCAGTCCGGGCCGGTCCGCTATCGGCCGAACCAGAACCCAGCCGTCGTCTCTGACGATCTTAACGCCGTCCACCATTTCCGGTTTCCGGCCGTCCTCCCCCTCGATCAAAGAATGCATCGCATACGCCATATCCTCTTCCGCGACAGGCACCTCCCGTATCAGGGAATGCACCTCGGGAAGCAGCTTTGCAAAATCCTTTAGCGCCGTGTCCGACGCGTTTTGTGCAAACCTGAGGCAGCGCAGCACGGGGTCGATACAGTCCTCCGCCGCCTGCGGGACATGCTCCAAAAGGCTTTTTTCAAACGCGCCCGGCGTTTCCGCCGCGTCGATGACTTCCAGCCCCAGACGCGCAAACGCGCCGCGGTAATTCGTCGACGAGCTGACCGGCAAAACCGCACGCCCGTATTTCCCCCGCACGCCCAAATAGCAGGAAAGCGCCAGACTGGCGGCAGGCGAAAACGTCTTGCCGTTTGAGTTCGTAAAGAGCACTTCGCCGTTGTCCCGCACGATGCATCCCAGGTCCGCCTCGGCCGCCCGGAACTCTTCTTCCCACGATTTCTGTCCGGTCCCGTCCGCCACGGTCACGCGCACGCCGCAGTGCGCAAGCAGCGGCATGATGAGCGCACGTGTCTGCGGCTCTGCCGAGAGGAGCATCTTTACGGCCGCATCGCGCATTTTACGCACGTCGAGCTTTTGCATAAGGTGCGCCGCATACGATCTGTCCATATGATAAAACGGCTGTACCGTCCCGAGTTCGCAAGCGGTATTCGGCGTAAACTCGCCGCGCTGAAAGAGCTCGCGTATCCTTTTGAGCGGTTTCGGCGGCATGGGGAGCCCGTCCGCGTCAAAGAGCTGCACATTGACGATATGCGGGAGATCCGGCACCGTATAAAGAAAAGCGCCTGCCTGCGCGCCGAGTTCCGTGATCGCGTGCCGCAGTACGGACACATGCGCCGCGCCTACATTCAATACATCGGCACATTGCGATATGCAGCCCGCCGCCATGCTGTGACGGAGCATTACGCTCACCGCCTGCCCGTCTGTTCCGATCACAATTTCCCGGTCGATCGCAAGCGAATCCGCCAGCGCGGCGCCGAGCGTCATCATTTCGCGCAGCGCCGAACCGTGATCCGCACGAAACCGGAATTTCCCGTCCGCCGCATGCGAGCCGGACGTTCCGTTCCATACCACGTTTTCCCGAAAGCGGCCATCCGCCTGCAGGCGTTTTTCCGGCCAGACCAGCACGCCGCCGGACAGCACCGCGCGTTCGCCCAGTACGCTCGCGCACCCCAGCACGGACCCTTCAAACGCGCCTGAATCCCGCTCCGCGACCGCGTCGCTGCAGAAGATCGTCCCTCTTAGCTCCGCATTTTCATACACGCGGCCGTTCGTCATCACGACAGAACGCTTGACGCTCGCGTGCGCGCCGATACGCGCGCCGCGTCCGAGCACGGCGTACGGGCCGATCTGTGCGTGGGGCGCGATCTGTACGCCGTCCGCAATGTAGCACGGCCCCGTGATCCGGGCAAGCTCCGAAACGCGCGCATGCTCGTGTACGTATACGCCGCCGGGCCGCATGGCATCGATTCCGCACCGGCATTTCCCGTCCAGCAGATCGAACTGCGCTTCCAGATAAGACGATAAGCTGCCGATATCGCACCAATAATCGTGCATTTCATAGCCGTATATCGGCATTCCTTTTTCCATCATGAGAGGGAAAAGATCCCCGCTGAAATCAAAAGCCTTTCCTTCGGGGATGAGACTAAGCGCTTCCGGTTCGAGTATGTATATCCCGGTATTCGCCAGGTCGCTGAATATCTGGCTGCGAGCGGGCTTTTCCAGAAACCGTTCGATGCGCCCGCTCTTTTCGCACAGTACAACCCCGTACTCCGTCGGCATCGCAACGCGCTTAAGGACGATCGTCGCCTTCGCCTTCTTCTCCTGATGAAAGCGTATCGCCGCGTTCAGGTCGGCATCCGTCAGCGCATCGCCGCTGAGCACGAGCACCGGTTCCCTGATGCGCCCGCACGCGTTCAGAACGCTCCCCGCCGTCCCCAACGGCGCGGTCTCCACGCTGTACACAATCCTCACGCCGCAGCGTGAACCGTCCGCAAGATGCTCTTGTATGCTTTGGGGCAGATATTGCAGGGTAATGAGAATATCATTCAGCTGGTGTTTTTTCAGCAGGTTTATGCTGTAATCGATCACCGGCACGTCCAGCAACGGAACCATCGGTTTCGGCATACAGCAGGTGAGCGGCCTGAGACGCGTCCCATAGCCGCCCGCCATAATGATCGTTTTCATATGCGGGCACCTCTTTCCAAGGTTTTTTACATAGTTTTCCCGCACAATGGCAATCTATCCGTGCCGTCAATAAAAATAGCTGTTGCTGCCGATCGTTTTATAAAACGTGCGTTTGGAGTTCCAGTCTTCGCCCAATCGCGCGGAGCGGAAATACATCACGCCGTCCGGCAGCACGCGCGTTCCGCCGTTAAACACAGCTTCCGCTGCCTGGATCGCTCTCTGATTCGGCGTAATGCCGTCAATGCTCGCAAATTGGTTCTTTCTGTACAGTTCCGTCGCGATCGAGGTTTCTCCCCCGCCGAAAGCGGACGACTGACAGCGATTGTAAAGCACGTTCGCCATCGCCAGATACCCTTCCTCGGGATCGTCTCTCCCCTCCACGCACAGCATACAGGCGGCCAGATAAATTTCGTCGCTCGTGTATTTTCCCGAAGATTCGGTCGGTATCGAAACCGTTCCCGAAGGCGTGGGCGTGGGTTTCGGCGTCGGTGTCGGGGTGGGTTTTGGGGTCGGCGTCGGCTTTGGCGTCGGTGTCGGGGTAGGCTTCGGCGTCGGAGTCGGAGTGGGCTTCGGCGTTGGAGTGGGAGTGGGTTTCGGCGTTGGAGTGGGAGTGGGTTTCGGCGTCGGCGTAGGGATCGCGCCCAAGCCGACGAGATCTTTGCGTATAAACCCAGTCTGTTTCCCCACTTTTACGTAATACCACTCACCGGATTCCTTTGTAACCACCACCGGTGTGTGATAGCCGAGCACGTCCAGGATGCTGTAATCGGTTCCGGGGCCCGAACGCAGGTTGACGTCACGCGCCGTTACATAGCCTTCCTGATCCTTGATATCCTGCAGTTCGTAAGTCGGCGTAGGCGTCGGAGTGCTCGTAGGACTTGGGGTCAAGGTCGGCGTAGGTGCGGGCGTCGGAGTCGGGGATGGTTCAGGCGTTGGAGTCGGCGCGGGAGTCGGAGTCGGGGACGGTTCGGGTGTTGTCTGTTGGGGCGTCGGGTCAGCCTCCGTCAGATCCAATATCACGCCGCCTTCTTCCCCGCCATTTACGACGCTTCCCGTACAAGCGGACAGCATAAACAGGCATATTGCACACAATATGCCTGCACAAAGCAATCGTCTGAGACTTTTTAACCGTTTATCAGAGTATGAACCGATGCAAGTCTTCTTCCAAAAAGTCATTTTTCAAATGCTCTATCACATAGTTCGCGTCTATGCTTACGTCGATGTCCGGGTGATCGCCGCTGGCATTAAAGGAAATATCGTCCAGAAGCGTTTCGATAATCGTATGCAGGCGGCGCGCGCCGATATTCTCCGTCGTTTCGTTGGCGACGAACGCGTAGTGGGCGATTTGCTCCAGCGCGTCGTCCGTGAAAGACAGTATGATGTGGTCCGTCTTCAGGAGCGCCGCATACTGCTTGATCACCGCATTCTGTGGCTGCGTGAGGATATGCTTGTAATCCTCCTGCGTGAGCGGATTGAGCTCCACCTTGATCGGGAAGCGTCCCTGAAGTTCGGGAATAAGATCCGTCACCTTTGCAACGTGGAATGCGCCTGCCGCGATAAACAGCATATAATCCGTTTTCACCGGGCCGTATTTGGTGTTGACCGTGCTGCCTTCCACGATCGGAAGGATGTCCCGCTGCACGCCTTCGCGCGAAACGTCCGGTCCGCTGCCGTTTCCGCCGACCCGAGGCGCGGCGATCTTATCGATCTCGTCGATGAAGATGATGCCGTCCTGCTCTGCCTTTTCGATCGCTTCGCGGATGACTTCGTCCATGTCGATCAGGTTGTTCGATTCTTCCTGTATCAGTATCCTGCGCGCTTCCTTAACGGTCACTTTGCGTTTCTTCGTCTTTTTGGGCAGAATACCGCCCATCATCTCGTTGAGATTGATATCGACGCCCATGGCCAGCATCGCGTCGTTCGTGCGGTTGGTTTCCTCCACTTCGATCTCGAGGATCTCTTCCTCCAGCTGCCCCGCACGCAGCTGCGCCAGCACGCGTTCTCTGCGGGAATAATGCTCCGTCTTTTCCGATTCCGTCATTTCCGGTTCGTCGGGAGTCTGCTGCCCGGCGCCCAAAAGAATCTGGAACGGGTTGACCGGCTGCTGTTTCTTTTTCTTCAGCGGCAGAAGCAGGTCCGCAAGCTTCTGCTCCGCGGCAGCTTCCGCCATAAGCCGCACCGCCTGCATCTTTTTATTCTTGCAAAGCCGGATCGACGCTTCGACGAGATCGCGTACCATCGAATCGACGTCTCTGCCCACATACCCGACTTCCGTAAATTTCGTCGCTTCAACTTTCACCAGCGGCGCTTCGACGAGCTTGGCCAGCCGGCGGGCGATCTCCGTCTTGCCGACGCCGGTAGGCCCGATCATGATGATGTTTTTCGGCATGATCTCCTCGCGCATTTCCTCCGGCAGAAGGCTGCGGCGGTAACGGTTGCGCAGGGCGATCGCCACGGCACGCTTTGCTTTATCCTGCCCGATAATGTACTGATCGAGCGACTGCACGATTTGTTTGGGCGTTTGCATCGTCATACCTCCTCAACCATCACGTTGCCGTTGGTGTACACGCAGATGTCGGACGCTATATGCAGAGCTTTCTCCGCGATCTCCTTCGCGCTCAGTTCGGTCGTCTGCAGCATCGCCTTTGCCGCCGCGAGCGCGTACATGCCGCCCGAGCCGATAGCGGCGATCCCGTCGTCCGGATCGATGACTTCGCCCGTGCCGGATACGATCAGCAGTTCGTTTTTATCCGCCACGATCAAGAGCGCTTCCAGCTGCCGCAGCGCTTTATCACTGCGCCATTCCTGCGCCAGCGCGACTGCCGCGCGGGTCAGTCCTCCGCTGTACTGTTCGAGTTTCGCTTCAAAACGCTCGCAGAGCGAAAACGCATCGGCTACCGACCCCGCAAACCCTACGACAACCTGATTGTGGTAAAGCCTGCGCACCTTTTTCGCCGTATGCTTCATGATCGTCGTCTGTCCCAGCGTTACCTGGCCGTCGCCGGCGATCGCACATTTTCCATCGCGTTTTACCGCAATAATCGTGGTTCCGCGTAATTCCATTTTCTACCTCTGCTTTCCTGTGTTCCAATGCTTTTCTGCATCATAGCACATACAAATCCTTCCGGACAAATTGATGCAAATGCTTAACATATCGTTTTCATTTCGCTCACGATTTTCAGTGCGCGCTGCGCCACGGCTCCGTAACGTTCCCGTTTGTTTTTCGGCGCGTGCGGCAAAGACTCGATGATACCGTAATTCACGTTCATCGGCTGGAAATCCGCTCCCGCGTATTCTGCGATATAATGGCCCAGCGCGCCGATCGCCGTTTTCGCGGAAAAATCCAGCGGCGGCCGTCCCTTCCGCATCAGCGCAAGCTGTATGCCGGCCATCAGCCCGCTGGACGCAGATTCGACGTACCCTTCTACGCCTGTAATCTGGCCGGCAAAATACACGCCGGGTTTTGTTTTCATCTGATAATCCCATCCCAGCAATCCGGGAGAAGATAGAAATGTATTGCGGTGCATCACGCCGTAACGCACAAATTCCGCCTGCTCGAGGCCCGGGATCATGCGAAATACGCGCCGCTGCTCCGGAAAAGTCAAATTCGTTTGGAAGCCCACCAGATTATAGACGGTGTTTTCCGCGTTGTCCTGCCGCAGCTGCACGATCGCGAAAGGGCGTTCCCTTCCCATGCGCTGCAGCACATGTTGAAATCCCACAGGCTTCAAGGGGCCGAACAAAAGCGTGCGCGGGCCGCGTTTTGCCATGACTTCCACGGGCATACAGCCTTCAAAGACACGCGTGTTTTCAAATTCCTTCAACGGCACCGTTTGCGCCGTGATCAGGGCCTCATAAAACCGCTCGTATTCCACCTGCGACATAGGGCAGTTCAGATAATCGTCTCCGCGTTCATAGCGGGAAGCGCGGAATACCACAGAATGATCGAGAGATTCTGTCAGCACCAGCGGCGCCGCCGCATCGAAAAAATGCAGGCCCGCGCCCGTGACGGCCGCGATCTCGTCGTTCAGCGCGCCGTATGTGAGAGGGCCGGTAGCAACGATGACCGGCGGCTCCGGTATCCGCTCGATTTGCTGCGCCGTCACATGAATGAACGGATGTTCACGGATCGCGCGCGTCACATATTGGGCAAATCCGGCCCGGTCGACCGCCAGGGCCCCTCCCGCCGGCACGCGGGTCGCGTCCGCCGCGCGCATGATCAGCGAATCCAGAAGGCGCATTTCCTCCTTGAGCAGACCGACCGCGTTTTCGAGACGATCCGAACGCAACGAGTTGGAGCACACCAGTTCCGCAAAATCGTCGCTGTGATGCGCAGGCGTGCGTATGCCGAGCGGCTTCATTTCATACAGGTCTACTTCGATTCCGCGCTGCGCAAGCTGGTACGCCGCTTCACAGCCCGCAAGGCCCGCGCCGACGACCGAGACGCGCTCACGCATCTTGTTTTTCCTTCTTGACGCCGCGAAGCACGTACCCGCATTCCCTGTTCGTGCAGACGACATACTTGCCGTGCTGGCCGACCTTCTGTACCATAACGGAATTGCAATGCGGACATTTTTCCGCAACCGGTCTGTCCCAGGAAACGTAATCGCACTGCGGGTAGTTTTCGCAGCCGTAAAACACTTTGCTGCGTTTGGACTTGCGCTTGATGAGTTCGCCCCCGCACTTCGGGCACGGAACGCCTATCTTTTCCAATATCGGCTTGGTATTGTGACAGGCGGGGAAATTGGGGCACGCCAGGAACTTTCCGAAGCGTCCCATTTTGTACACCATCATGGCGCCGCATTTTTCACAGCGCACGTCCGAAACTTCATCGGCGATGACGACCTTTTCTATGGTCTTATTCGCCTTTTCGACCGTCCTCTCGAACGGCGGGTAGAATTTTTCCAGCACGTTTACGCCCGGCATGGCGCCTTCTTCGACGTGATCAAGTTCTTCCTCCATGGCCGCCGTAAACTGAACGTCGACGATATTCGCGAAGTTCTCCTTCATCAGCTGCGTAACGACAAATCCCAGTTCCGTAGGCACGAGCTGCTTCTTTTCCCGACTGACATACCCGCGCTCGATGATCGTGGAGATCGTCGGCGAATACGTGCTGGGGCGGCCTATGCCCTTTTCTTCGAGGAATTTTACAAGCGAAGCTTCCGTATACCGTGCGGGCGGCTGCGTAAACCGCTGTTCGCTGTCGATTTTCTTTAAGCCCAGTACGTCGCCTGTATCGACCTGCGGCAAGGGCGTTTCCTTCTGCTGCGTTTCATCGCGGCCTTCCACGTATACGGCCGTATAACCGTCGAACAGGATGCGCGTGCCGACCGCGCGGAACGTACAGCCGTTGGCGTCGATCGTCACCGTATTGGTCGTGTAAATGCAGTTGGACATCTGGCTCGCCAGGAAGCGCTCGAAAATCAGCTTGTAAAGCTTATACTGATCGTTCGTCAGGGAGCTTTTCACCGCTGCGGGCGTCAAATCCACGGACGTTGGGCGGATCGCCTCATGCGCGTCCTGCGCGCTGGCGCGTCCCTTGTAAATATTCGGCGTGTCCGGCACATACCTTTTGCCGTAAGTCTTTTCGATGTATCCCAGCGCCTGCGCCTGCGCTTCATTCGCGATGCGCACCGAATCGGTACGGATGTACGTCACCAGGCCGACGGCGTTTTTCCCCTCCAGCTCGATGCCTTCGTAAAGCTGCTGTGCGACCATCATGGTGCGCTTCGTAGTAAACCCGAGCTTGCGGGACGCCTCCTGCTGCAAGCTGCTCGTCGTGAACGGCGGCGGCGCATGGCGGCTCTTTTCCACGGTCTTGACGTCCGTCACCTTATAAACGGCGCCTTCCAGTTTATTCAGCACCGCGTCTGCTTCTTCCTTGCTGTGAAGCTCCGTCTTCTTGTTTCCGTAACCGACGAAACGGGCTTCAAACGTTTTTTTGCTCTTCTCCTCTGTCACATGCGCGACGATATTCCAGTATTCTTCAGGCACGAAATCCATGATCTCCTGCTCGCGGTCGCATATGATGCGCGTCGCGACCGACTGAACGCGGCCTGCGGATAGGCCCTTTCGCACCTTCGCCCAGAGTATCGGGCTGATCTTGTAGCCCACGAGCCGGTCCAGTATGCGCCGCGCCTGCTGCGCGTCCACGAGGCGCATGTCGATCGGGCGCACGCCCTTGATCGAATTTTTAACCGCCGTAGCGGTGATCTCATTGAATACGATCCGGCATTTTGAGCGTTCGTCTATTTTGAGCACCTGCGCGAGATGCCACGAAATGGCCTCTCCTTCACGGTCAGGGTCTGTCGCAAGGTACACTTTCTTAGCGGACTTCGCTTCTTTGCGAATGCGTTCCAAGACCTCGCCCCGTCCGCGCAACGTAATATATTTCGGCACAAAATCGTGTTCGGTGTCGACGCCGAGCTGGCTTTTCGGCAGATCGCGCACGTGACCGTTGGACGCGATCACCTTGTATTTGCTGCCCAGAAATTTTCCGATTGTTTTTGCTTTTGCCGGCGACTCAACGATCACCAATGTATCCGCCATGCAATATTCCTCCAATTTAGGACTGGTATGTGACCTGCAAGGCATAAATTCTGCCCGGTAACTGCTTCATTATTCCCGAAAAGCACATTTGTGTCAAGGCTGAATTTATTTCCGCAGGTGAATAATACAGGTTTTCGCATAATTCGTCAAAGCTTTTTTCGCCCTGACAAAGCAGATCGATGATCGCCTGCTGAAGCTCCTGATTGCCGCCGACGGGTTTCGGCACCTTTATGGACGGAAGCTCCTGAGGCGGCTTTTCCGCGGCATAGTCATACGCGTCCGGGAACTCTTCCAGTATATCGTGGAAGGTAAATACGGGCTTTGCGATGCCGTCCTTGATCATTTGGTTGGTGCCTACGCTCATAAAATCCGTGATCCGTCCGGGCACGGCAAAAACTTCCCTGCCTTGCTCAAGCGCCTGGTTCGCCGTAATGGACGCGCCGCTCCTTGCCGCTGCTTCGACCACCACGGTGCCGCGGGCAAGGCCGCTGATAATGCGATTCCTGATCGGAAAATGTTTCCCTTCGGGCGGAGTGCCGGGGCGAAACTCCGTTATCACCGCGCCCCGCTCGATCGCTTCATAGTAAAGCTTCTCGTTCGCCTTCGGGTATATGCGATCGATCCCGCAGCCCAATATGACAATCGTCGGGTCCTGCGCGTCCGGGCATTCGAGCGCGCCGACGCTCGCCCATTTATCCACGCCGTACGCCATGCCGGACACGATCGTCACGCCCCGACACGCCAATTCGTACGCGAAGTGTTTGGCGACCGTCTTCCCGTATTCCGTGCAGTTTCGAGAACCGACCATGGCGATGGGCAGCTTTGGCTCGGGATTGAGATGGCCTTTTACAAACAGCACCGGCGGCGAATCGTAGATCTCTTTGAGCAGCGCGGGATACCTGTCGCTGTTCGCGATGCACACATCCACTTCGTGCTTGTCCAGCCATTTGCAGTACCGGTCGATATAGCGCTGATCGGCCGTTTTCACGAGCTGTGCTTTCAGTTCGTCGCCGACGTGCGCAAAGGCGTTGTGCGTCCCCTTTGCCGCCAGCTCAAACACCTCCTGCACGCTTTCAAAAGGCGCGATCAGCTGGTAAAACGTGCGCGCGTAAATACCCGTAATGCTGTGCAGCCACAACCACAGCCGCTCTTCCTGTGTCAGTTCCCGCATATTTACCGTTCTCTCTCCTTGTTGATCTGTATCCGTTTCAGGCGGACGGCGTCAGGCATATATCCAGATTCTTAAACCCTGAGCCCGCAAGCCAGTCGATCCGCATGGCGCAGCTAAGCAAAGAATTCTCCCCGAGGTAAAAATCCGCGTCGTCGATATGATAGTTTCGCTGCAGCGCCATGCTCTTCGCAGCGTTGAACATAGCCTCGGCGTCTTTGCCCGCCGCAGCCGCCAGCTCGTCGATGGCCCTGCCGATGGCGTCCTTACACAGCGCGTCCAAATCGCCGTCCGCCACCTGCGCGGCGTTCAGGACGTCTTGATTATCGAGAGCCGTGCCGTCGCTGATCCGCACGTTGTACACAAAATAGCTGTCGTCTCCGTAGTAGCCCAGAGAATGAATTACAAGCGACAAAATATCGCCGTTGACGTAAGCGCTGTATTCCACGGAAATGGGGATGGCGTCCTCGTCCATATTCTCCGGTTTCCAGTTCTCGTTCCAGAGAGATGCGGCCTTTTCATTGATCTCCTTCACATCGTCCGAATCGAGCCGAATCTCAGGAATGGAAATCAGGCGATCCGTGCGGCCCCAGGAGGATTCAGTGGTGCCCTCCAGATGCAGGATCTCCCTGACCAGTCCGTCCGCGTCCACCTCTTCTACAGGGGCATCCTCCGCACAAATGTACAGCGCGGGACGCATGCAGATGCTGTACAGAGCGTCTGTTTTCCAGTCGCTCTCAATCTCTCCATAGGGATCGACCAAGCTGCCGACCACGCCATGCCCGGGGTTGCGGAGCCACCACGCGCAGTACTGTCCGCTGCTGCTCGGATATCTTTCCGTATAAAGCATAAAAGTCCGCGCAGCATCCGTAGACTGCCCGCGCCGATCCAGCGGATCGGGGAAGTAACGCTGCGCTTCCAAGGCGGAAAGAGCAAACACCCGATCCTCCGTATCTTCGCCGGCATTGCCGCCGCTCACGGGGTTGCCCTCCGCGTTCAGATGAACAGATAAAATCTGAGATTTTTCCTTATCCGTAAAAGCTGCCTTGTAAAAATCTGCGTTCATCAGCTCGCGAAGCGTGGATCTATCCCAAGTCCACGTCTGCGAGGACGAGGAAACTTTATAATTGCAGGCCAAAAGGCAATACCGGCTCAGAAGCAGCTTCGCGCCGTCCCGCTCCTCCAGAACGATCCACTCGATAGGCTCCGGACCGTTGGCGCCGTTGTTGTCCTGCTCGTAAGCGCCGAAAAAAACGGTCTCGCCTGTCAGTTGGCTCCCCGCCGGTGAGTTCTCCGGGACCGTCGTGGGATTCCCCTGCGTCTGTTCGTTCCCATTCTCTCCGGGAGCCGCGGTGGGAGCAGGCGTCGCGGTCGGCTCAGAAGCGGCAGGCGTTGGCGTTTCTGCCGCGGCGTCGGGCCGCGCAGTACCGCAGCCGCAGAGGCACAGGATCAGAACCACGCAAAGAAAACACAATATCCGTTTCATGGGAGCATCCTTTCCGGCAGGCTGAAAATGCCCGCCTCCGTTTTCGAGATCGTTCTGTTTTATTGTAATCTTAGTGGAGCACGAAGTGGTCTTTGCGCACAGCCGCGGCCGGCTACCGCTCTCTCTCCTCGTTGATCGTACGGTACTGAATGGCCTCGGCAATATGCACAGCAGCGATATTTTCGCTTTGCTCCAGATCGGCGATCGTCCGCGCGACCTTGAGGATACGGGTATAAGCGCGGGCGCTCAATCGGTAGTACGTATACGCCTGACGCAAAAGCAGTTTCGATTCGCGATCCAGCGCGCAATACTTTTTCAGCTGCGCGTTGTTCAGTTGGGCGTTGCACCAAAT
>JAEEGL010412305.1_pt1 | contig 17234 bp, 13 predicted proteins | sample 9134231 | NCBI WGS metagenome assembly JAEEGL01 (sample SAMN16246548, study PRJNA631951) | gut metagenome | biome: gut microbiome; feature: rumen; material: fiber-attached | host: Bos | place: Iran: Karaj | collected 2018-10
CCTGAGGGATTGTCATTGTTGTCGTTGCTGCAGGCCGTGAAACCCAGCGCCACGATGGCTGCTGCCATCAGAAGGAAATACTTTCTCATGATATTTCTGGTTTTAATTGTTATAGAATTTGGATATTATTTATCTGTTTCATATTATTCTTTAGCTTTTGCTATCTCTTATCATAACACAACAAAAAAAGGTGTGACTCTGTGTCCGCTAATCCAACGATGGCCTTCGACTGGCTGAGAAAAGATTAGAAGAACAGCTCACACCCTTGTATGAAGTCAATGGAATGCATCCAATTAAATCAACACCAAGGGAAGAACGTCCTTGCTTTTCCATTTTCTCATGAGAGTTGTCGAAGTTCTCGGTGTGGAAAATGCACAACGCTTCCGATGCTATGCGTTCCTGTTCAGGCACGCTTTCGCGTGCAAAGGTACGCATTCTTCTGCGAATTACGTTCATTGTGAGCTGTATTTTCTTATTTTTTGTCGCTATCGTACACATTATTTATTATAAACATATTAAAAAGTTACAAAATACCCATGCGCTCTATCTTCCGACGCATCTTTTCGTTCTCGTCGATGAAGCGGCCCAGCGTGGCGTTCTTGTCGCCAATCTGCCACCGCTGATAGACGATGACAGCCACGAGCACCAGCACGACCACTATCATAGCGGCGGCGAGGGCTACACTGAGGATGATATTTATTTCCATACGCTTTGTGGTTTCGATTTCGTCGGCAAAGGTACGGCAAACTCAGAAGACAGGTGTCTCGCTCCTACAAATCTTTGTCTCAATTCTGCAAAACTTGCATTTTGGGCTGTCTCATGGCGTAAAATAACAAAGCCCACCGTGAAACAGCGGGCTTCGTTTTATCGATGAAATGGGGTATTTTCTACTTTTTCGCCACCCTGCGGTAGTCGGAGGGCGACATGCCGTAGGTCTCGCTGAAAAGACGATAGAAGGTGGGACGAGACAGGCCGCATAGTTCGGCGATGAGGGCTACGGAGTCCTTGGTGGTGGCCAACAGGTGGGCAGCATGGCGCAGACGGTAGCCGTTGATGAAGTCAGTGGGTGTCTGGTCGGCACATTCACGCAGGGCATCGTAGACGTAGGTGCGGTTGGTGCCGAGGAGGCGGGCCAGTGTGTCCTGATTGATGTCGGGGTCGGTGAAGATATCCGGCTGCTTCATCAGTTCGCACAGGCGGCGGTAGAGCTGCTGCCCCGAGGTGAGCTCGGCCTCGGGCGCGGCCTCCAACTGCTCGATAGCCTGCTGCTGCTCGTGTTCGCGCTGCTCTATCTCGGCCAACAAGCGGCGGTTCTTCTCCGTCAACACCTTATTATATTTATAAGAGCGCCAAAGCAGGTAGACAATGAGCAGGATGATGAGGATGGCGGAAACGGAAATGATGCGATAGATGGTGGTCTTGGCCTCCTCGTCCTTCAGCTGCAGTTCCTTTTCCTGCGTTCGCATCTGCTGGGCATACTTCAGCGTTTCCTGCTGGCGCTCGCGCTGCACCAGGCTGTCGGCCAGCGCAATGTGGCGCCCTAACTGCAGGTATGCCTCATGGCTCCGGCCCGTCTTGTCCAAAGCTTCGGCATAAAGGGTGAGCCACGATGCATAATCAGTGGAAACGGTGTCCAGACGCTCCAGGTAGTAGGGTTCCAGAACGGCACAAATCTGGTTGATGCGCTCTTTGTTTCCGGAAGCGATATAATAGTTCAGGATGTCTGCCTGTTGGTCGGGTGACTGGCTGGCCCGGGTGGCCTCAAAGGCTTGTGCGCTGCGGATAGCGGCGGTCTTGTCGCCTGTCTGGTAGTAACAGTAGGCCAGGAGGCTATAAGTATATGCCCGCTGCTGGTCAATAAAACCTGCCGGTGCAGTCGTGTATTCCTTCTCTATACGATCCACCACCTGCACACGTTCCTGCGTGAGTTCTAACGCACGGGTCCAATCCTCATGGTTGATGGCGAGGCGTGCCACTCGGCCCAGATAGTAGGAGAAGGTGGGCAGTGCCTGGATATTACTGCTGGCGCGGAACATCTCCAGGGAGCGGTCCAGATATTCGGTGCCGCTGTCGGCCTGTACCTTTTCCATCATATCACCGGCGTCGAAGTAGAACATGGCCTCCTCGCCGGTCCAACCGTACTCGTGGGATATCCTCGCGCCTTCGATGGCATAGCCGATGGCATCCTGCCAGGTCCGGGAGTCCGACTGGTCGGCTGATATCAGCAAATGGTAGGTCTTGACAAGTTGGAGGCTGTCAGGGGCGGGATTATCGTTATCCAGAATGGTCAGGCAGTACTCCCTGGCTTTGTCAAGGTCTTCCAAGGAGCCTTTCGCCAAGTGAATCTGCGCCCGCATCCAGTTGGCATAGTTCACGTCGGCCACGCCCCACATCTGGGCGGTGTCCACCATGGCGAAAGCGCGGTCTGGCTCTTGTAAGATATATTTGCGGATGTTTTCCCACTGGTAGATACTGTCAACGTCGGAGCCGCGCCCCGACATTCCACTGCCCGAGCAGCCAGCCATCATTGCCAGCCCGGCGCATAATAATAAGATGTATAGGGAGTGTCGCATGTTATTTGTTTGTTCTCTGGTTGAGAAAGCGGATAGTGCCTTGGATTGCAATTCGGCTGCAAAGATACATATAATTTACGATTTTACGATTAACTATTTGACATTTTTTCAGAAAAGACGAAAAAATGGATGAATTTTAATTCTTCAATTGTGCGCTCGACCTTGTCGCTTGATACTTCAAGAAACTCGCAAGGCGCCGAGCGCATAATTCACAATTCATGATTCATAATGGATATTTCTTGAAGGGTGGGAAAGTATAGATACAAAAAAAATGTAGGGATTGGTATATTTCATTCAAAAAAATTGTGGGGATTGAAAACTTTGCGTACCTTTGCCGCCGAATTTTCAAGAGCCAAGCAGAAACAAAGAAAAACTACTGATTATATGAACATCAAATTCCGCATGCCCAAATTCGGGCGCGACCTGAAACTGACAGGTATGACCAAGGAACTGACCATGAGCACCCTGGCCACCACGATTTCCATCATCCTCACTTTCGGTACGGCCCATTGGTTGGAACAGCGCGAAGCGGAGCAGTCGCGCAAGCTGCTGGCCATGACGGCCATCAACGACATTGATGAGAGTATCAATGTGCTGAAGGTGCTGAAGTACAACGAGGAACGGGGCAACGGCATCACCCGCCTGCTCTTGGAACGTGTCGACCACCTGGAGGAGGTCTCCGACGACACGCTGTTCATCTTCTTCAACTACGTGAGCAACAGCTCCTGGAACACCAACGAGGAATTCCAGAAGAGCAACGAGAACATCTTCAACAGCAGTCAGGATTCGTGGAGCACGCTGGATGACCGCACATTCATCAACAACATTCAGACGTTCTACCACAGCCGCGCTATGCTTGATCGGGTCAGGAAGGAATGGATGTATTTCAAGAAACCGGTCACCGACGAGGAACTGTATCAGCTGACCATGGCTTCCGAGGGAACGTCAAGCCGCGAGGAGTTTCTGCCCATCTGCCGCCAGCTGCTGGGCTCCCCTCGTGTGAAACACTATGTCGAAACGTCGTACCAGCGTATGCGAATCTTCCAGCAGTACCTGAGTCAATATATTGATCTCAATGAGGTCAACAAGTTCCTCATGAACATCACCGACGAGGACATGCAGGAGTTTGTGAACACCACCATTAAGAAAGTGCGCCCGGCAGCGGAAAAGGACGTCATAGGCAAGTGGACGGCAGTATTCTCGGATAATCAGAAACTGGAATATGATTTCCACAAAGACCACACCTTCCATACAAGCCATACCATCTACTCCTTACATCCCCTCTTCATGGGACGTATAGCCGTCAACCATACGTTCTCCGGTAAGTGGGCCGTCGAGAACGACTCCCTGGTGAGCTATTTCGACATGTCTTCGCTCAAGGTGGAAGTGGATGAGAACGGCATCACCTACCCTGCGGAAAATGCAGACTCCATTCGCACCCTCAAGAATCAGGTGCTCTCTGAGGACTACAAGAAGTCGTATCTGGAACCGCTGGCAAACCATACGCGCCAGGCGCGAGCCTCGAATATCGACCGCACGGGCAAACGCCTGGAACTCACCGACCCCCAGGGACAGACCACCCACTATCAACGCAACGAAGCAGCAGAATAGACGAGGGGATTATTTGAGCTGCTTGACGGGGAAGGTGAAGTAGGTGTCGGGGAAGGGTTCATCCTTCAGGGTGAAGTGCCACCATTCGCTGTCTAAAGCTTTGAAGCCGTGGCGCAGCATGGCCTGGCGCAGAATCATGCGGTTGGCAAACTGCTCGGCAGTGATGCTGCGACCAGCAGGGGACTTCGAGTTATCACCCGTATATTCGCCCGTCTCGGGATTGCCGCAGAAGTCCGGATGACTCTCGGGACCAAACCAGTCGAAGGTGCCACCCATGTCGAGCTCCTTCTCTGTTGTCATGTCGAAGAGTGTCAGGTCAACGGTGGAGCCGCGGGTGTGGCCGCTGCGTTCATAGATGTACTCCTGCTCGAAGAGCACACTTTTGTCGAGATCAGGATAGAAGTAGGTCTTCATCAACGTATCCGGAATATCTGCTGCCCAGCGCACGAAGTGGTCTACACCCTTCTGCGGACGGTAGGCATCATAGATCTTCAGGCGGAAGCCCTGTGCCATCACGTCGTCGCTGACAGCGCGCAGGCTGTCGGCAGCCTGACGGGTGAGCAGGGCCGTGGGTTCCTCATAGCCGTCGATGCGGGTACCCACGAAGTTATAGGTGCCAAAGTAGCGAATCTCCATGATAACATCGGGAACGACATCGGTGAGGGTCACGAACTGACTGGTATCGTCGGTGGGGCTGACGATCGTAGTGTCATTGCACTCGTTCTTACAACTGGTGAACAGGGCGCACAGGAGTGCAAAAAATGAAAAACGAAAAATCTTATTCATGCTTTTTGGGTTTTATTGGATTGGTGGGGCGTGCGTGACTCAACGTTTCAACGTTTCAACTTTTCAAGACCTCATCAGTCTGGCAGCACCGGCAGGGTGATGGGAAAGAGGGGGCTGGGGCTGTGGTCCTCGTAGACCTTCTGGATGAGTAGTTTCACGACCTCCGGATGATTGGCCGAGAGATCGTGGTCTTCGTGCGGGTCGGCGGCGAGGTCATAGAGTGCGGGCTGTCCGCGCTTGACGACGAGTTTCCAGTTGCCACGCCGAACACCTATCATGTCGGTCTCGTGGAACTCCCAATAGAGGTGGTCGTGCTGCCTCTGTGCCTGAGGATTACCGAGGAGGGTAGGCAGAATGCTGACTCCGTCGGTATTCGACAATGGGACGATTTTACCATTGGACAATTGTGCCATTTCACCATTGGACAATTGCGCGATATCACAGAAGGTGGGGAGGAGGTCATAGAAGGCGAAGGGCTGGTCGCTCACGCTGCTGGCAGCGATAATTCCTGGCCAGCGGACGATGAACGGGACACGGATGCCGCCCTCGTGTGTGCTGCGCTTGAGGCCGCGGAACTTGCCGTCGTGGTTGAAGTAGTCGGGGTCTGCTCCGCCCTCTTCGTGCGGTCCGTTGTCACTGGTGAAGATGAGAACGGTATTTTCTGCCAGACCACGTTCCTCAAGAAGCTGCATGATTTCGCCCACCTGCACATCGAGACGGGTGATCATCGCTGCGAACTGGGCGTGGGCCTCTGGCGTGGGGTTGTAGCGTGAGGGGCTGTCGCCGCGATATTCGCGCTCTGGCAGCAACCGCCCACGGAAGGATTGCAGCAGCGAGTCATCGGGCTGCCGCAATTCTGCGTGGGGAAGGGTGTAGGTGAAAATACCAAGGAATGGGTGGGCGGCATCCTGCTGCCGCAGCCACTCGAGTGCGCGGTGATGGATGAGGTCGGCGCTGTACTGACGACGCTGGTTGTAATCCTCACCGTACATGGCGTGCTGGATGTTCTGCTCCAGCACCTCACGCACTACGCAAGTGTCGCCCAGCGCGCGGCTGTAGCGATTGAGGAAATTGGGGAAGTAGAGGTGTGCCTGGAACTGACAGATGTAGCCATAGAACTCATCAATGCCCCGTTTGTCGGGTGTGGAGGGGCTTCCTTCGAAGCCTCCCGCCCATTTCCCGAACATGCCGGTGCGATAGCCGGCAGCCTTGAATATCTCGGGAATGATGGCCTGCGCCGTGTCGTAGGGCTCCTGCCCCACGACGGCGAAGTCCTGGCTTGCGCCATACTGCACGGTGCCGCTATTGTGCCAGTACTCTCTATTGCCGCGGACGTGGGTGTGGCCGGAGTGTTGTCCTGTCATGAAACAGGCTCGCGAGGGAGCTGAGACAGGACTGCCGGCATAAGCCGACGTCATACGCATTCCCTGGCTTGCCAGCCGGTCGATGTTCGGTGTCTGGAAATGCTGCTGACCATAGCACGACAGGTCACCGTATCCCATATCATCGCACATGATGTACAGGATATTGGGCCGCTGTTGTGCCAGGGTGGGCAGGGCAACGAAAGACAGCAGACCAGCAGGAACGCCGCGCAGCAATCGTCGGTGCATCATGCTACTTCGATCCGCCGCCGAGGGCGATATAGAGTGCGATGACAGCCTGGGCGCCACTATACATGTTCATGGCTTCGTTGAGCTGTGCGCTGAGCAGGGTTTCCTGGGCGGTGTTGACCTCGATGTAGCTGGCCTTGCCGTTGTCCATGAGTTCGTGGGTTCCCGTGTAGGCGTCCTGCAAAACGGCAACCTGACGGCTATAGTAGCCATATTTCTCGCGGGCTGCCTGAAGGTCGGCAATGGCTTCGTTCACCTGGTTACCGGCATTGATGACCGTCTGCACATAGCGGTTCTGGATATCCTGTTCCGACAACTTGCTAATCTTCAGGTTCGCCTTCAGCTTACCGCGGGCGAAGATGGGCTGCGTCAGTGAGCCAACGGCAGAAAGGAGAATCTTGCCGGGGTTGACGATAACACCGCCACCGTCGTTAGTCCAGCCGATTAAGCCGGAGAGCGTCAGGTTCGGGAAGAAAGCTTGGCGGGCAGCCTGGGTGTTGTAGAACGCCTCTGCCATCTGGAAGTCGGCGATGCGAACATCCGGACGATTTTGCAGCAGCTGTGCGGGCACGCCTGTTCCCAGTCTCTCGGGCAAAGCATAGCGGCCCCACTTACCGCGACGGATGTGCTGTGGCGACTGAGCCAGCAATCTGCAGATAGCGTTCTCCACGCTGACGATATTCCGACGGACATCGACAATTTGGGTCTTCACGTTCATGTAGGACGACTCCATCTGGTTGACGGCGGTGGAATACGCTTTTCCATTCTCCCATAGTGCCTTCTGTGTTTCGAGCGAAGAGTACCACAGGCTATCGGTGGCGAGGAGCACTTCCAGCTGGCGGTCGAGCACCATCAACAGGTTGTACTGCTGAGCTACAGTAGAAATAAGGTTCGCGCGCAAGGACTCCTCACCGATACGGGCCTGCATGAGCAGTACCTCAGCCTTACGTTTCTTGTTGGTGATAGCACCGACGATATCCACGTCGAGGCTCAACTGCAACGGCAGGTTATAAGTCTTGTTGAGCGTTCCGAAATCGAAGCTGGAGAGGGTGCCGGAGGGCGTAAAAGCGAGTGATGGCAGATAGGCCAGACGCGCCGCACGCAGCGAAGCCTCGCTCTGCTCTATTGCAATACGAGCCGACTTCAGGTCGGTATTGCGCACCAACACGGAGTCGATGAGTTCCTGAAGAACCGGGTCTGTGAAGAATTCGCGCCACGAAAGCTCTGCGAGGTTATTGGACGAGCCGACCTCGGGAGCCACTGTGCCGAAGACATCATCAGGCACAGAAGCCTTGGACTCGTATTTCTTGTAAAGGCTACAGCTCGTGAGCGAGAAGCTCACGGCTGCAGCAAGGATGATATACTTAATTTTCATTGTCTTGCGTTATTTCGTAATACGTTGTAACGGTATATCGTTATTGCTATTATTCACTTTTCACTTCTACGGTGCCTCCCTGAAAGCGCTCGTGCAGTTTCTGGAAGACGATGAAGAAGGCGGGAACGACGAAGAGTAGGGCGATGGTGCCAATACTCATACCACCTATGACACCCAATGCAAGGGCACGGTTACCGTTGGCTCCGGCTCCGCCCTCAATGACGAGAGGAATCATTCCTATAATCATCGTGAGGACAGTCATCAGAATGGGGCGCAGACGCTCCTTGCAAGCCTCAAAGGCGGCATCTCTGATACTCAGTCCCTGAGCACGGCGTTCGGAGGCGAACTCGGTAATCAGGATGGCAGTCTTTGCCAGCAGTCCTATCAACATGATGACACCCGTCTGCAAGTAGATGTTGTTGTCCATACCCGGAAGACCCTGCGTATAGCCAAAGTAGGCGAACACGAAGGCACCCATCAGTCCGAACGGAACACTGAAGAGCACGGCCCACGGTGTGAACCACGAGTTGTAGAGCGAAGCCAGGATGAGGTAGATGAGGATGGCGCAGATGACGTAGATGAGGGCTGTGGCATTAGAGCCAGCTGTCTCCTCCAACTCGCGCGACATACCGCTATACTCATAGGTAGCAGTGTTGGGCATCACCTCCTTGAACACCTCTGCAATGACGTTGTGGGCATCACCCTCGGTGTAGCCGTTGCCAGGGGTCACATAACAGCTGATGCTCTGGAACAGGTTGAAGTGCTCCAGGGTGGCGGGGCCGACAATCTCCTTCAGGCTGACAAATTCAGCCATAGGAGCCATCTTGCCGCCCTTCACCTGCATAAAGATGTTCTGCAGCGACTGTGGGTCGAGACGATATTCGGGTGATGAAGCTGCCATGATGCGATAGACCTTACCGAACTGGTTGAAGTTACCGATATAGGCACCACCGCAGAAAGAGCCAAGCGTGTTGAGCACATCGGCAGGTGACACACCGGCACGGTCGCACTGAGCAGCATCGACATCCACCTGATACTTCGGAAAGCGCTCAGAATAGGTGGAGATGGCGGAGGCTATCTCCGGGCGCTCTGCCAATTTGGCCAGGAATTGGTCGGTCTGTCTGGCAAATTCCGACATGTTGCCATCGGTGGGATCCTCCACTATCAAACTGATGTCATTGTTCGTGCCATAACCGGGAATTTGCGGCATCTGGGAAGGAATTACTATCACGTCTTTGATCTCCTTACAGTCGAAGTAGAAACGCCCCATAACGAGATCCAAATAATGCTTCATCCCAGGACGATCATCCCAGTTCTTCAGGCGTACCACCAGCGTGGCATAGTTGGAACTGGCGGCTCCAGAGAACATTCCGTAGCCGCAGCAGACGGCAAAGCTCTCCAACTCGGGAATATTCTTGACCTTCTCCTCCACCTTTTTTACCATCTCACGGGTCTGCATCAGCGTGCTACCTTCCGGCGCACGCAGTTCTGCCAGGAACACGCCCTGGTCCTCCTGAGGCACGAGACCTGAAGGCAGGCTCTTCATGAAGAACACGAGCAGGGCGGAGGCCACAATCAGCAGGGTCCAAGCCAGAGCAGGATACTTGATGAACTTCTGCACGCTCTTGCTGTACTTGTTGAATATGGCATTATAGCTGACCTCGTAGGCTTTCTTGGTGTAGTAGGTCAGGCCCTTGCCTTCCTTCTTGCCTTCGGTCACGCGCATCATGATGGCGCAGAGGGCGGGACAGAGCGTCAGGGCCGATATGCACGACAAACCTACGGAAGAGGCGATGGTCACACCGAACTGGGTGAAGAACGTACCCGACGTACCCGGCATGAACATCACGGGAATGAACACGGCCATGAATACCAACGTACACGAGACAACAGCAACCGACACTTCGTTCATGGCCTGACGGGTGGCTTCGCGGGCATCGCTGATGCCGTTCTCCATCTTCGCCATGACGGCCTCCACCACCACAATGGCATCATCCACCACCGTACCGATAGCAAGCACCAGTGCAAACAACGTCAGGATGTTGAGCGAGAATCCTGCCATCTTGACAATAGCGAAGGTGCCTAACAGAGACACGATAATGGAGATTGAGGGGATGATGGTAGCTTTAAAGTTCTGTAAGAAGATGAATACTACCAGCACCACCAGGATGATTGCGATAACAAGCGTCTCAACCACATTGTGGAAGGCAGCGAACAGGAAGTCGTCGCTGGTCATCAGAGTCACGAACTCCAGTCCGGCAGGCATCGTCTTCTCAGCCTCCTCAAATGCCTTGTTGATGCGGGCGTTCACCTGTGTGGCGTTGGCACCTGGTGCTGCGAATACCATGAACATGGCGCCTGGCTTATCCTCAATGTTAGAGGTGAAGTTGTAGCTCATGGCACCAATCTTCACCTCGGCCACGTCGCTCAGGTGCAGCATGCCGCCGCCGCTGGTGCGCAGCACGATGTTTTCAAACTCCTCGACAGTCGTCAGTGTACCCTTGTACTGCATGGAGTACTGATAGGAGTTTCCCGACTTCTCGCCAAGGGTACCGACTGCTGATACGAAGCTCTGTCCACCGATGGCGGCAAAGACATCGTTAGGTGTCAGGTTGTACTGAGCCATCACGTCGGGCTTCAGCCAGATGCGCAGAGCGTAGGTGTTACCCAGACTCTGCACGTTACCTACACCAGTAATACGCATCAATTTCGGCGTGATATTAATATCGACATAGTTCGATACGAAGTCCTCGTCATACTTACCATCAGCACTCTTCACAGCGAAAATGCGCAGGATGTTGTTCTGGCGCTTCTCCACCTTCACACCGACCTTGTTCACGTCTGCAGGCAACAGGGACTGGGCGCGCGTCACGCGGTTCTGCACGTTTACCGTCGCCATATCGGGGTCGGCACCCTGCTTGAAATAGACGTTGATTTCCACCTCACCGTTCGACGATGCTTTAGAGGTCATATAGGTCATGTCATTCACGCCATTGATTGCCTCCTCAAGTGGCTGGATGACCGACTTCATTACGGTGTTCTCGTCAGCACCCGTGTAGCTGGTTGTAACATTGACCGTAGGCGGTGCAATATCGGGATATTGCTCTACTGGCAGCGTGCTCATCGAGATGTAGCCCACCAGTGCTATCACAATCGAGATGGCACACGCCATCACGTATTTATTAATGAATATATTATTTTTCATGTGAAAGCTGATTTATCACTTTTTCACTTCTTCTGGATACAGGACCCTCAGTCCTTCGAATACGTTATTGGCACCTGTGGTTACAATCCGGTCGCCCACATTCAAGCCACTGGTTATGATGAATTCCTTACCATTACCGGTGTCTTCTGTTGTCACATCTACAGCGGTGGCCGTGCTGTCGGCCTGCACTTTATAAACCAATGACTTGTCCTGGAGGCGTACGACAGCACTTTGGGGAACAATAATCACATCCTTCTCAGAGAAAGGCATCACGATTGTTCCCTGAATACCGGAGTACAGGTGGCCATCGGGATTGGGGAACGTCACCTTGCAGGTCAGTGAACCTGTTTCTGCATTTACCACGCCGGTGAGGCTGACGACACGGCCCTTGTGGGGGTACTCCGTGCCACTCTTCATGACAAATGTCGCCTCGGGCAGTTTGGCAATGTAGGCATTTAACTCGTCGGCCTTCACACCCTCTTGAACCATATGCTCAACAATAGCTTCCGTAACTGAGAACTCAGCATACATCGTCGTGTTGCCGCTCAATATGGTCAGCTGCGTCAACGGTGACACCTGATCACCAACACGCACGGGAATCTCACCGATAACACCGGACACGGTAGCCGTGATGGTGCAGAAACCGAGGTTCACCTTCGCACGGTTCACCGCTGCACGGGCCTGGGCGACTGCTGCCTGTGCCTGCTTGTAGGAGTTCTCCGAGTTATTCAGCATATAGCTGCTCACGATTTTCTTCTCAAACAGGTTGCGATTTGACTCATACTCCAACTTTGCAGAGTTCTCCTGAGCCAGCGCTGCCTGCAGGTTGGCCTCCGCTGCCTCTAACTCTAATTGGGCATTACGCGAGTCGATGATGAAGAGGGTCTGTCCCTGCTTCACCTGCTGACCTTCTGTCACGCAAATCTTCATCAGCTGACCGCTGACCTGCGGTGTAACTGTCACATCGTTCATACCTTTCATCCGGGCACTGAACTTATTAGGAAGCTCAATGTCAGACTTCTTAATTGTCATCGTCTCGAACGACGAATGTTGTTCTTTAGGCATTTCAACCCCGCAGGAGGTCAGCGCGGCAAGCATACCGAAAAGACACGCCCATTTCATTGCATTTTCTCTTTTCATAAAACTTTTTATTGATTTTAAATGATGATTTTGTTTACGAACGAAATTTTCTAAGCTTGCGCAGGATTAAACATCCATGACGGGTTTAGGATTGTAACTCACCTTAGCGGGTCCCATTGCTACGATAAACATGTTCTTGATAAACTTGAAGATGCAGATAGCCCAGGCGATGAGGATACTGCAGAACATGAAGAACATGGTGAGAGCAATGGCCAGGGCACCGAGAATCGGGAGTATGATGACGCCGACCAGTATCGCTCCGGCAAAGCCGCAAAGAATCGTGAAGATAGAGGCCAAAATGGCGGTCAGGAGGGAGGAAAGGACCTCGATGAGGATGAATAAGAAGGAACCTATTCCCTTGGCAGCAGCTCTTGCCGCGGTAGTACCCGAGAAGTCAAGGGCCAGTTGCTTGTTGGCCTTGGCAGTATCCATCTGAAGCTGAGTTACGGGGCGGAAGGAGATGAGGGCATAACAGAGGAAATAGCCGAGCGTGATAAAGAACAGTCCATAAAAGAGAGGCGCAGCTTGAGGATTACCCTCGAAGATGCTGCGCCCCATCCAACTCTCGGGCAGCCACTTCACGGCATACTGGGCAAAGAAGCTGCCGAGGAATACGAATAAGAATATCATCATCCAGAAACTGCCGTTGAAGACAAAGCCAACTGTTTCCTTCCGACGGAAAACAATGTTGAACACAATGGTGAGTACCACGAGGAGGGGTGGAACGAGCCCTAACAGGATCCACTGTGTGGTGCTAATGGAATTAATGAAATCTAACATAGCGCATTTACATTATAGTTATTACTCTGTTTCTTCAGCCTCATAGTGCTGGAAGAGGAAATCGTTGTAGGGGTATTTCTGGACATGAAGCTCGCGCACACGCTCATACAACAGTTGGCGCAACTCCTCGATATTTGTGCGACGGGCGGCACTGATGAACAGGCAGTCGCTTCCAAGACGAGCCATCCAGGTGCGCATCAGGTCTGGCAGAGGGGTGTTCTCGCGAGTAGGAGGGGTGAGGTCGTCGGCATCCTTCGGAACGAAGGTGTAGGCGTCAATCTTGTTGAAGAGGATGAGCGACGGTTTGTCGGCACAGCCGAGGTCGCCGAGCGTCTTCTCCACCACCTTGATTTGTTCCTCGAAGTCGGGATGCGAGATATCTACGACGTGAACGAGCAGATCGGCCTCGCGCACTTCGTCAAGGGTGCTCTTGAAACTGTCGATCAGGTCAGTGGGCAACTTACGGATGAAACCTACGGTATCTGAAAGCAGGAAAGGCAGGTTGTCGATGATGACCTTTCTGACAGTGGTGTCAAGGGTCGCAAAAAGTTTGTTTTCAGCAAAGACCTCGCTCTTCGAAAGGAGGTTCATCAGAGTACTCTTGCCAACGTTGGTGTAGCCGACGAGTGCCACACGAATCATGCGACCGCGGTTGCTGCGCTGGGTAGTCTTCTGGCGGTCGATATCAGCCAGTCGCTGCTTCAGCAGGCTCATGCGATTGAGGATGATGCGGCGGTCCATTTCCAACTGCGTCTCACCAGGGCCGCGAAGTCCTACAGAACCCTTGCCGCCTCCACTGCCCGAGCCGCCTCCCTGACGTTCGAGGTGCGTCCACAGGCGCTGCAAGCGGGGCAGCATATAGCGGTACTGCGCCAGTTCCACCTGTGTCTTGGCGTTTGCCGTCTGAGCGCGCATTGCAAAGATATCGAGTATAAGGCTGGTGCGGTCGAGAATCTTGACCTGCAGCACCTGCTCGATATTACGCAGTTGTTTGGCTGTCAGCTCATCGTCAAAAATGACCATACCCACCTCACGCTCCGCCTCTTCCTCTGCTACGATGAAAGCGCGGATTTCGTCGAGCTTGCCCTTACCGACATAGCTAACCATCGAGGGACCATTCACGCGCTGGGTGAAGCGCTTGATGGTTACGGCACCTGCCGTGGTGGCCAGGAACTCCAGTTCATCGAGATACTCCGTGGTGCGACGCTCATCCTGTTGAGGCGTAATGAGCGCCACAAGTACCGCTGTCTCGGCTTTGGCTTCAGTGATTACAAATTCTCTCATGCGTTCAATTGACGATTCTGCGACTTCACCTAAGGTGATCGTGAAATCGTGAAATCAATTCACTTCACTTGTATAACCAGGTACTTGCTGGTGCTCCAGAACTTCTCTGGATCGGTAATCTTCAGCGTGTACTGTTTCTTGGCATCGCGCACCAGTTCATAAGTTCCCGACGGGTGATTGGTGAGGATTTCGGCGCTTTTGCTGTAGAGCTTGATTTCCTTGTCGATACGGATATCGATTTTCGTGAAATAATCCTTATTGAAGTCGCCATTCTTCAGTACATCACCCTTTTGCAGGATCTTCTGTTCTTTCAGCTCAGCCTTGGTGCCAAACACGAACCAAGCAGAGTGCAAATCCTGATCTTGTGCCTGGATGGTCTGCTGCTGCTGCTCATTGTCGGCGCGCAGTCCACTGACGTCTTCACTCAGCTGGGAGATCTGCTCGCCCTGCTGTGCTATCTGCACATCGCGTTCTGCCAGCTGTGCCTCTAGTTCCTGTACACGGCGGTTCTGCTCATCCAGTTGCTGTTGCAGGTTCTCGATGGTCTTCGTCAGCCGCTCCACGTTCACCGTTGTGGTCTTCAGTCGCTGCTTCAGCTGTGCAATCTTGTCGCGATTCTGCTGCATCGTCTGCTGAATAAACTGCATGTTCTCGCGGATGACGTCGCGCGACGAGGCCGCCTCAGGATTGCCGTTGGCCACGGTGATGCGTCCTTCGGCTTCGTTGATCTGGCGGAAGCCTTCTTGGATTTCATTGATGGAGCCCATGATATCATTCAGCTCCGTTTCTTTTTCATCAATCACTTGCATCAGGGAATCGCGCTCGTGCTGAGCACGTTCCTCTGCTTTCTTTCCGTTGTTGCAAGCCACCAGTGCCAACAGACAAAGGGGCAGTAGGAATAGCTTTTTCATATAATTTTTGATATTATTAAATTTTCAATGTTTCAATATTTCAATTTTAATTTTAGCAGCTTTCGTTATTTCGTTATCACATTATTTCGTTGTTACGACAAATTACCGGCCGCCAACGATGATAACGAACTCACCTCGAGGTTCATGAGTGGTAAAGTGGGCAAGAACCTCAGCCAAGGTGCCTCTGATGTACTCCTCATGGATCTTCGACAACTCGCGACAGACAGCCACTGGCCGCTCGGGGCCAAAGACTTCAGCGAACTGCTGCAAGGCTTTCACCACGCGGTGCGGCGACTCGTAGAACACCATGGTGCGGGGCTCTTCAGCCAGTTGTTGAAGGCGCGTCTGGCGCCCTTTTTTCTGAGGCAGGAAGCCTTCGAAGCAGAACTTGTCGCAGGGCAGACCCGACCCCACCAGCGCCGGCACAAAGGCCGTAGCACCGGGCAGGCAGGTCACCTCGACGCCTGCCTTGATGGCCTCACGTGCTACCAGAAACCCCGGATCGCTGATTCCAGGAGTTCCGGCATCACTGACCACGGCCACCTGTTCACCAGCCAACAGGCGCTCCACAATACGCTCCACCGTCTGGTGTTCGTTGAACTTGTGGTAGGATTGCAGAGGACGCTTAATGTCGAAATGCTTCAAGAGGAGGCCGCTCGTCCGAGTGTCTTCCGCAAGAATCAAATCCACCTCGCGCAACACCTTTAGGGCGCGCAATGAAATGTCTTCTAAATTGCCTACGGGCGTGGGTACTATATATAACATGGCACAAAGGTCGGCAAAATTCTTCATTTTGCGGCCAATGCGAGGTGGAAATTAACAAAGTTTGAGTTTTTTCTTGCTTTTTCTTTGGTAAAACGAGGAGAAAACGCTACTTTTGACCCCGAAAACGAGATTTATTATGTCAAATCAGAAAGATTACAGCGGAGAATTCATGCGTCGCGGACGAGTAGAGGTCATCTGCGGTTCCATGTTCTCCGGAAAGACCGAAGAACTCATCCGCCGGATGAAGCGTGCCAAGCTCTCGAAGCAGAAAGTGGAAATCTTCAAACCCGCGATAGACGTCCGCTACAGTGAAGAAGACGTCGTCAGCCACGAGGGCAACGCAATCCCTTCCACACCCGTGGAGAGCGCAGCAAGCATCCTGCTGATGGGATCCGATGCCGACGTACTCGGAATCGACGAGGCACAGTTCTTCGATGAGCAGATCATCGACGTCTGTAACGAACTGGCCAGCCGGGGCACACGCGTCATCGTTGCCGGACTGGACTTGGACTTCAAGGGCAAGCCCTTTGGCCCCATGCCTCAATTGTGTGCCATTGCCGACGATGTGACAAAAGTCCACGCCATCTGTGTGCGATGCGGCGCACTGGCCTATGTCAGCCACCGTATCGTAGAGGGAGACCGACAGGTGCTCCTTGGCGAAACCCATGAATACGAACCCCTTTGTCGTCAATGTTATGCTGAAGCAACCCATCACCTTTGATTCCTTTATCCGCAGCCTGCTGGTCCTGGCTGTGCTCGTCGGGCTCGGGCTGGTTATCAACAGACTGAGCAGTGTACTCCTACCCTTCTTTATTGCATGGCTCCTGGCCTATCTGATGTACCCTCTTGTGCGCTTCCTCCAGTACAAGTGCAAGCTGAAGAACCGCACCCTCAGTATCATCGTTGCCGCATTGATTGTGTTGGCAACGCTGACAGGATTTTTCGCACTCATTATTCCGCCGATAGTGCAGGAGATGAGCAAACTGAGCGGACTCATCCGTGAATTCTCCTCCAGCAAGCTTGATGGGCTGAACGTAGCACCCTACATCTCTCAGTTCTTCGAACAGTATACATCTGAATATCAGACAACACTGTTAGAACTGGTGCAGAATAAGAGCTTCGTTGAAGTAGCTCAGGCGCTCGTCGGTCAGTTGTGGAACTTCGTCTATCAGACCGTGGACTTCGCTTTCGGAG
>JAEEGL011659502.1_pt1 | contig 17234 bp, 10 predicted proteins | sample 9134231 | NCBI WGS metagenome assembly JAEEGL01 (sample SAMN16246548, study PRJNA631951) | gut metagenome | biome: gut microbiome; feature: rumen; material: fiber-attached | host: Bos | place: Iran: Karaj | collected 2018-10
GCATGTGGAGGGCGACAGCTACTACGCCGTCAGCGACGACGGCAGCGGCGTCTGGCCGATGCAGATCGGCGTCGACCGGGCGACCGGCGTGATCACGAACTGCGTGATGGGGCGGAACGTGCGTGTGGGCGGGGACAACGAGGGCATCGCCTGGGACGCACTGCGCCGTACCGTGTTCGTGACTGACGAGAAGACGCATACGATCGGCGAAATCAACCCGGAGACGGGAAAGCTCGTGGCGGAGGTGCATCTTCCCGATCACCATCGGAAAAGGCGCAGGAACCGGGGGCTGGAGGCGTTGGCCCTGTCGCCGGACGGCGAGTTCCTCTGGACGGCGAACGAAGAGGCCCTTTCGGGCGACGGAGACGCCTCAAGCGTGGAGAAGGGCACGGTCGTGCGTCTGACGAGGTTCCGGCGGCAGAACGGTGCGGCGTGGGCGCATGACGGGGAATGGGCCTATCTTACGGATGCCATCGGCGGCGGGGAAACGAAGCGCATGCGCTCGGGCGTGTCCGACCTGTGCGTGCTGGAGGACGGGACACTCCTCGTTCTCGAACGCGAGCTGAGCCGGAAGGGGGTTGATCCCGCGTACCGGGCCCGCCTCTACGCAGTGCGGCCGGGCCGGGACATGCCCTTTGACGTCGAGCGCCCCATTGCCAAGAAACTGCTCTTCGGCGCGGACACGGGGTCGGCGAACTACGAGGGCGTGTGCCTCGGACCGGTGCTGGACAACGGCGACCGCACGCTGGTGATGGTGTCAGACGGCGGCGACGCGGACGACGAGCGTCTGTACGTGCTCCGCATGAAGGAGGGGAGTGAATGAGCGGCCAGCCGAGCGAGCTTCATCTCTTCGTTCTCTGGCAGAAGGCGCGTCGCGTCGAGGCGCGGGTTCTCGAAGACCTCGGACAGCATAAGGACATTGAGATCCTCGGGAAATGGGAACTTGCCTTCTCGGGGAGCCCGGCGGAGGCGTATCCGGCCTTCTACGGCGGGAAGAAGCCGCTGGACGGGCCGCTCAAGGTGCGCAAGTGCGGCGGGGGCCCTTTCCTCCTGGTCGTGGTGCGCAACTTGAATCCCAGCTACGGCTCGCGCTGGGCGCGTGACGAAAAGTACTACATCGCCAACGAGCTGATGTACGACCTCAAGGCGCGCTACCGCGAGTGGGCGGGGCGCAAGCACCGCGTCCACGGGACGACGAGCGTGAAGGAGTTCGCGCGCGACGTGTTTCTCCTGACCGGCCACACGGCGGAGGAGTGGGAGCGCGGCGTGCCCGACGACATTCGCCTCAACATCCCCGCCGAAGCCACTTGGAGGAGCATCGTCGACGGCGTGGGCGCGGACATGGGGCTTTCCCGCTGCCGCGTGGTCCTCGAGAACAAGTACATCAATGACGTGTTCTTCGAGGGACAGTTCAAGGGACGTGACGCCATCGTGAAGTGTTCCTCCACGTGCGCGTGGTCGATCGGCAACGAGTTCCGCCTTGCGTCGCGTCTCCGCGCCGTCGCGCCGCTTGTGGTGCCGGAACCGCTGGCGGTCTGGACGTCGGACGACGGCCGCCGGGCGTTCGTCGTGACCGAGAAGGTAGACGGGCCGTCGTTGACGGACCTGCTCATGCGCGGCGTGACGGATGCGCAGGCGGACGGGTTCGCGTCGGACATCCTCATGCTGGCGAAGGCCCTTGACGAGACGGGCATCTTGCACCGCGACGTCTACACCGACAATTTTCTCCTCGGGGCGGACGGGCATTTGAAGGTGATCGACTTCCAGATGTCCATCGACCGGAACGACTACCGAGAGGATCCGTGGGTGGCCGCGCATCCGAAGTTCCTCTACGTGGTGTTCGGCGTGAACCACAACACGCCCTGCGGGTGCTGGGACGACCGCGCGGCCCTCGACGCCGTCCTCGCGCTCCTGCCGGCGACTGACGCGGTGATACAGGCGCGCCACCAGCTGGCGGCGATGTCGGACATCGCGTTCACGGCGCGTCCGCCGCTCGGGGCGCGTCTGGCGCTGGGCGCGTATGCCCTCAGCCTCATGATCCAGTCGCACGTGCCGTGGCGGTCGCGCAAGCGGCGCAACCAGGCGCGCAAGCGCCTCGCGACGATACGCGCGCAGGGCGGGACGGACGTCGACGGACGCGACCCTGAAGCCACCCACGCGGGGAAGGCCGCACCATGATTTACATCGCCCTTGTTCTCGTCGCGGCCGTGGTGCTCTACGGCCTGTGCAAGTGCACGTGGTGGTGGCCGCGCTGGCCCCGCGGCGTGCCGTCGTTTCTGATGCTCCATTCCGTTTCCGACGACGTGGTGGATGCGTCCTGCCCCAACAACACGATTCGTCCGCGCGAGCTGGACGCATTGATTGCCCGGCTGCTGCGCGGCGGCTACAGGTTCCGGACGTTCTCGGCCGCGGCGGCCGATCCGGGGCCGCGCGACGTGGTGCTGACGTTCGATGACGGGTACGTTGACAACTACGTGGAGCTGTTGCCGATCCTGAAGCGCCATGACGTGCCGGCGACCTGCTTCGTCACGAGCCGTTTTGACGATCCGCGTTTCCTTTCCCGCGAACAGTTGCGCGAGATGGACGCGAGCGGACTGGTCGAGATCGGGGGGCACACGTCGGGGCATTGCGTTCTTACGTCCGTGGATCTTGCCGAGGCGCGCGAGCAGATCCACGCGAACAAGCGGGACCTTGAATCGGTCCTCGGGCATTCGATCGTCTCGTTCGCCTATCCCTGCGGGGGCGAGAACGACGACATCGTGGCGGAAGTCCGCGGCGCGGGCTACCGCTACGCCGCCGCGATGGTCAAGAAGATGCGCCCAGTTGGAACCGACCCGTACCGGATCCACCGACAGATCATTCCGCGCGGAAAGAAGACGTGGCAGGCCTATCTGCTGGCCACGCGGGGGAAGTACAAGATATGAGGGTTGCCGTCTACAAGGACACGTTTGCCGCCCGGCGCGGGGCGGACATGTCCGTCCAGCTCCTGATCAACGGCCTGCGCACGCGCGGCTACGACGTGGTGGTGGTGACGGACGAGAACCCTGACATGCGGGGGCGTGTGTCGGACAGCGACGTCTGCATCGCTGCCGGCACGAACGAGATGCTCGCGCTGACGGACGGCGGGCGGAGCCGTCCGCCGGTCAAGACGGTCCTTCAGTTCCACACGCATCCGCTCTACCCCTTTCGGCATTGGATCCGCCGTTGGCGGCGGTGCCGCGCCATCTGTCGGGCCATTGCGCTGGCGGATGCCGTCCAGGTGCTCCTGCCCTCGCACGAGGGCGTCCTGCGCCGGAAGGTTGGATTCTCGGGGAAGGTCTACGTGATTGGCAACGCCTCGCGTTTTGAGACGGGCGCGCCGTGTTCCGATGACGGCCGGACCATCATCTACCCGGCGGCCTTGAACAACGACAAGCGTCAGTCCCTTCTGATCGACGCCTTTGCGCGCGTGGCAGGCGCATTCCCGGACTGGCGGGTGGTCCTGTACGGGACGGGGAAGGCCTCGTACGAGGCGAAGCTCCGCGCGCGCGTTGCGGCGGCGGGGTTGGGGGACCGCATCGCGTTCGCGGGTTACTGTCCGGACCTGGCGCGTGCCTACGCGGACTGTTCCTTTGTCGCGTTTCCCTCGGCCAACGAGGGATTCCCGCTGACGATCGTCGACGCGGCGGCGTTTGGCAAGCCGGTGCTGGCGTTAGCGAACACGCCGTCCGTCGCCGAGATGCTCACGGACGGCGAAACGGGGATGCTGTGCGGCTCCACAGTTGCCGCCTACGCGGACGGACTGGCGCGGCTGATGCGCGATGCGGACCTTCGCCGGCGGTTGGGCGAGGCCGCCAGCCGGCAATTCGCGTCCGTCTATTCGCGCACGGCGTTCCTGGACCGTTGGGAAGCCGCCCTGCGCGACGTGGGCCATGGCAGGGGAAACATTTAGGAAAGGAATACGCGTATGATCAAGGTTATCGCCAGGCTGTTGACGTTTCTCATCCCCATGAGGAGGCCGCGCCTTTTTCTGCAGGCGAGGATCGTCTACTGTCTCTACGGCTTGCCCGTCTGGCGACGGGCGAAGCGAGTCGGCAAGGCGCTTCACTGCAACGGGCCTGTCCGTGTGACGCGCCAGACGGAACTGGGGGACCACGTCAGTTTCAACGGCGCGGTGTTCTATGGCGGGGGTCATGTGACGATTGGCAACTGGGTCCACACAGGCGAGGGACTGAAGATATTCACGCGCAACCACAACTACGAGGGCGAGGCGATCCCATACGACGAAACCTTTGTGTACAAGCCCGTGACGATCGGCGACTGCGTGTGGGTCGGGGCGTATGTGACTCTTCTTCCCGGCACGGTCATCGGCGAAGGCGCCATCATCCAGGCTGGATCGGTGGTGCACGGCGAGATTCCGCCGATGGCCATTGCCGGTGGCAACCCCGCCAAGGTCTTTGCCTGGCGCGACAAGGAGCGTTACCTTCGCCTGAAGGAAGCTGGCCGTTTCCGCTGACGGGGCGTTGTCCGCAGACGTTTTTTTTGGTATAATGGGTCGCATGGCAGAAGAAAGTCGCGAGAGCGTGGCGTCGGCGGAGAACGCCGACAAGAAGTCGTCCCTTGAGGTTGGCTCGATGCTGGGCAGGTGGCGAATCGTCCGTTTGCTTGGCCGTGGAGGCATGGCGGAGGTCTACGAGGTCGAGGACGTCAACCTCGGGGCGCGCTATGCCTTGAAGCTGTTCACGTACGCGCGCAGCGAGGAGGCCTCTGCCCGCGCGAGGTTCTTCGCGGAAGGCCGCTTGCTGGCCAAGCTCGACCATCCGCGCCTCGTCCGCGTGTATGACCTTGGTGAAGACACCTCCAGCGGGCATCCGTATTTTGTGATGAACCTCGTGTTGGGGCCGGAGGGTCGGCCGACCACGCTGGCCGACGCCGACGTTCTCGGCGCGGACGAGGAGCAGGTGGCCACCTGGTACGAGGACCTGCGCGAGGGTCTTGCCTACATCCACGCAAGGGGAATCCTGCACCGCGACCTGAAACTGCAGAACGTCCTCGTGGGGCCGGACGGCCACGCCGTGCTGTCGGACTTCGGCGTTGCAAAGATATTCGACCCGGGCCTGCGCGAGAAGCTGGGACTTTCCGCGGAGCAGACACTGATCGCCGTGAAGGGCGGCCAGAAAACCGTGATGGGCAGCGTCGGCTACATGGCGCCCGAGATCGAATTGGGCATGGCGGCATCGAAGGAGGGCGACTGGTACGCATTGGGCGTCATCGTGTTCAAGCTGCTCACCGGCGTGTGGTGCGATGCGCGCACGGACGTGGTGGGCGATCTTGAAACCTACAGTCCCGTCTGGCGCAGCATCCTGCCCAAGCTTCTGCACGCGAATCCCGCAGGGCGTGCGTGCCCCAGCTGGCGCGAGCTTGAAAAGGCCCGCCGCGAAGAGGAGGCGTATAAGCGGGAGAAGGCCCTGGAGGAATTGCGCGCCAAGCGGTATGCCGCTGTGCGCGGGCGGCGCAACGGATGGGTGGCGGCCACCTTGACGGCCGTTGCATCTGCCGCGTTGGTGTTTTTTGCCATGCGAGGCGATTCGATGCGCGCCCCCGCGCCGCCCCCCGCGCCGCCGCCCGACTTCGACTCGGTCGTCTGCATCCCTCCCGATGCGCCCAAGGAGGATCCGGTGGACGAAGGCGCGCTGCCGTCGCGCGGCCAGTTCGAGCTGGCGCGCATCGACGCCTGGGCGCTGACGCACGGCCTCTTTGCGGACCTCAAGGCCGGCAAGGTCTCCCGGGAGAAGGTCTCGGACGCGATGTCCCAGATGGCGAAGAAGGCCGCTGACGGCGATCCGGACCTTTTCAATCATCTGGACACCTATGCGCAGGCGGGGGATGGCGCGGCGCTCGCCTACTTGCTGAACTCTGCGGTCACAAACTTGAATCTCAAGGCCGGGCAATGAGCACGTTCCCTCCCACGTCCGTTTCGCTCATCGCGAAGATCAAGGACCTCCCTCCGGGCGAGGACGGGGCGGCTTGGGCGCGTTTCTGGGAGCTTTACGCGCCTGCCATGCGTGCGTTTGCCGTGTTCAAGGGCGGGACGGCCAATGCCGACGACATCGTGATGACGGTGTTCGGCAAACTCGTGGAAGTGCTGCGCAACGGACAGTTCGACCAGACGAAGGGCAGCTTCCATGCCTATCTCGCCACCATGATCTACAATGAAGTGCACATGCAGCACCGCAAGGACGAGGTGCGGAAAACGGACGCTCACGTGCCGCTGGACGAGACGCTGGCGGAGAGCCTGGAGGCGCCCACACCCGAAGAGGTGGATGCCGACTGGCGGCAAGTTGTGCTTCAGACCGCCGTCGAGCATGTGCTTACCAGGACGGCCTTGTCCGAGCGCGACCGCTCGGTTTATCGGTTTTACGTGCAGGAGAAGCACACGATTGAGGAGACGGCGGAGAAATTCCGCTTGACGCGCAACAATATAAGTCAGATCAAGACGCGCATCGAGAAACGCATCGTTGCGATCGGCCGCGAGATGGCCATCCGCGCCGAACAGCTGTGATAGGGAGCGCAGCCACCTTGGCGGCGAAAAAATTAAAAAGACTGTCATCGGGTGTTATCCCCCGCATATCTACAGGTGGTTAAACTTGTTGCTCGAACCGAGACGTCATCTTCAGCGTCTCGGTTTCGTGTATTCAAGGGGGGCATGCGGGGTGGCGATCAGAAAAAAATTAAAAAGATTGTCATCGGGTGTCATCCCCCGCATATCTACAGGTGGTTAAACTTGTTGCTCGAACCGAGACGTCATCTTCAGCGTCTCGGTTTCGTGTATTTAGGGGCGGTCAAAAAAAATTTGAAATTTCCCCTTGCGCAGTGAAAGGGGATGTGGTAAAATACCCGCGTCTTTGAGCTAACTAGAGGATTCGGACGGTGTGTCCGGGCCCGTGGTTAACAGACCTGTGGCGCAACGAAAGTTGACTTTGGGTAGCAAGAAGGCAACAAGTTAACCACTCCAAGTGGACTTGAGCGAATGCGGCCGGGTGGCCGCAGGAGCGAGGGAAAACGAGGAGGCCGGAGAAGGGTTCAACAAACCCGACTCCAAAAAAGAAAGAAAAAAACAAATGAAGAAAGTCATGATTGCTGCCGCGGTTGCGGCGATGATCGGTGCTGCTTCTGCTGCGAGCACGTGCGTTGACGGTGGATCCAATCCTGTTGGGTGCACGGTCCAGACGCTCGTCTATGCTTGGCAGTTCAAGGGCAAGACTGGCACGGGCGTTATCGTCAATGCCACGAAGGAAACGAAGGAGGGTGGCAGCTCCTGTGTTGATGGTTCCGTGACCCCTGGCACGGCTGAAGTCATCCGCATTCCTGGTTCGCTCGCCCTTGTTGGCTACAGCTACCTCTGCGATGCAGAGTGCTACACGGTGCAGACCGGTCTCATGAACCCGACCAAGGCGCAGTTCTACTCGGTCAAGCCGCTTAAGAGCCTTATCGTTCCTTATCGCGGTCAGAACTTCATCCAGACGATCGACGTTGCCAACGTGATTGGCAAGTCCAAGTCTCAGTATGAGCTCGCCGGCACGGCCCAGTTCGTGTTCCCGTCCACCGACATCGGCCAGACCTACGATCTCCGCTTCGCGGGCTTTGGTTCGTATGACAAGAAGAATCAGCGTCCTTCCTCCGTGTGCGGCAGCTTCGCTGGCACGCAGACGGTTCCGCGCTATCCCAAGGCGTACAACGGTACGCGTTGCCCTGGCGCTGGCTACTGGGATTGCTGCACGCTCCTCTACGTGGTGGGCAGCGAGGGTTCGCCGTCGGTCGCCTACGGTACGTGGTCGATGAAGTACAACGCAGCCGCCTCGAAGAAGGTTTCTGCGAACAAGACCGGCTACTGGGTTAAGTAAGCGGTTTGTGACCTAAGAGGGTATACAAACAAAAGATCGGGGAGGGCCATGAGGCTTTCCCCGTTCTTTTTTTGAATTTGCTACTTGTTTATCCAACGGTCTTTTGATAGAATGTGCGCCGATGCCCTTATTGTCTAAAATAGCCACACGAATTCTTGTTGGCGTGGTCTTGTTTGCCGTAGGATGTTCCCAGGAGGAGCGTTCTAAGGTGGAAGGGCGTTCTGTCCCCAAGGAACATCCAACTGTTCCAGGTGTCTATATCGAAACAAATAAGGTGGTTGACATATCAGAATTGTCAGATACAGATCCTGTGCTCTACGTCAACGGCAGCGAGATCACGAAGCGTGACTTTGAGGCGTTGCTGAGGTTGAGGGATGGCGTGTGGCGTATCTCGGGTAGGTTGCCGTTGGATGCGACGGACGAGGAAATGGAAGAGTACCGTTACAAGGCGGGGCCCGGAATCATGCTTCAACTTATTCATCATGAGCTTTTTCGGCAATATGCGGAGGAAATCGGAGCAGTTCCCACCGATGACGCCGTCAAGGCGGCGGGGGAGGTTCTTCTTACGAATTTAAGGCGAAAGAACGCGACGGTTGATCGCCTTGCGAGGGAACTTGGAGGAGATGCGGGCGATTTGTTTCGGAAGATTCCCTATTTTGACGCGCGGGACGCTTTGTTGCGTCAGAGTGTCACCACCAATGACCTTAACAAGGTGAGCGAGGCGGAGATAAAGGAACGCGAAGAGTTCGTGAAGCGTTTTGACGCGAATGCCGAGGCCATGAACAACAAGGCGAAGGCACGCCTGAGGGAGGCAAGGGCGCGAATCCTCGCGGGTGCGGATTTTGCTGAAGAAGCGAAACGGATTGTCGATGCGGTCAATCCGCAGTATGGCGCGAAGTGGGGGACTTTTGAGATTCAGGAATTCCCGTTTGACGAAGAGCTTCACAAGTGGCTCTTGAAGGCTGCACCTGGCGACATCTCGGAGCCGCTTGACGTGGATGACGGGCTTGCCATCGTGAAAGTCGTTGCAAAGGGCAAGGGCGAGGCGCCGCCGGGAACGGAGCCCCCCGACACGTTTACACTCGTCAGGTGCACGGTGAAGGCGTGCGAGAAGATGCGTTACCAAGATCGGGCCGAGATGACGCAGCAGTTGATTTTGTGGAAGCAGGAGGCGGCCCAGCGCAAGCTCGGCATGATGTTGACGGAACGCGCCGTCATCGAATACCCCAACGGGACGAATTTGTTCGACAAGGTCGCCGTCAAGGCGACAGGAGGTGAAAAATGAAGAGTAAAGTAGCAAAATCCATCGCAGTTGCGGTGTCGCTTGCGGCGGCCATGGCCTCGGCCACGGTCACGGACGATCTGGTTCGCACGCGTGCGGGACGGTCAGACCCCGTCACGCCGGGCGTCTGGCATGCCGACCTTGTGAAGGCGCGGGCCTACGCAGAGGCGAACGGCCTCCCCCTTGTGGCGGTATGGTCGAACGGCGACTTCTGCCAGCACTGCCTTGTGTGGGAAGGCGTTGCCACTTCTCCGTTGTTTGTGAACTGGATGAAGTCGAGCGGCATGGTGTTCTACTTCGGCTACGTCAAGGACGGCTACCTCAACGCGGCAGGCGACTTTGGCGGAGGCCCCTCTGCGGACGGGCAGGAGGGTTACCATGGAACGTCTTTCTACTGGTGCTGCAACAACCAGAACTCGACTTTGGCCTGGCCGTATATCCGTTTCTATTGGCCGAAGGGAGGCGTGGACGAGATTTACACGGGCTCTACAACCGACGGCGAGTATCTTGTCAAGGGCGGGCTTCCCTGCATGGTCCAGGACAGCGTCCTGACGGCCAGCGCCGCGAGCGCGGCTCTTTACGCGCCGTGGGTGGAGGCGGGCGACTATGGCACCTACAACCCCGGTGCGCGCGTGTGGATTGACTTTGTTTCCAACAAGTCCACGGGCGTGTTGCGTAACTTCTCGGCAGTCCCTGCGTACGCAGGCGGCGAGTTTGACGTCAAGTCGTCGACCGAAGCAGCCCGCGCCTGCCTTGAGGTGGAGACAAACATGGTGCACAAGTATGTATCCGTGCCGCTCATACGCAAGGATTCCTCGATTCGCGCGTATGCGGCGAAGAACAAGATTGTCGCCACGTATCCCAACGGCAGCAAGAAGGAGTATACCGTGGCGTGGGTCGCCAAGCAGAAGACGGCGGAGGCCAACATCGAAGTCTCGCCGGCCCTGCTGGCGTCGAAGGCCGAGTCACCTTCCATCAAGCTCGAACTCTACGATCAGGACAACGCCAAGAAGGGGACGCTTCGCATTGCGGTGGTTCCGCCCGTCGCCAATTCTCCCGCGAATCCGCTCTGGATTGGGGAGCGGACCGTGGATTCGCTGGCGTGGGGCGAGTGGACGATGGACATCGACGCGGCCAAGGCCAAGGTCGAGAAGGCTGTCAAGGCGGGCTCGAAGGCTTACACGCTCGTGCTTGTAGGCGGGTCGCTCTGGTGCCCCGACTGCTATGCGCTTGACGAGTATCTCATCGACAAGTCCGAATTCAAGACATGGGCGAAGAACAAAAAGCTCGCCTGTGTCGCGATTGACGAGCCGCGCTTCACGGCGTCAAGCGACCCCGACATCCCGACGCTCCTTTCACACACGCCGTTCGACAGCAAGACATACGGGACGATCAGCGGTTCCGGATGGCTGTCCCGGCACGCGGTTCCGCTTTCCGGCAATGGCGGGACGAACGCGGCGGATGTGCTGGCTCGTAACCTCAACTACGTGAAAAAGGATACGGCCCATGGCGGTCTCTGCCTTCCCGAGCCTGCGGCATCTACTGAAAGAAAGACACAGGGCTGGAAGACCGGCATCCCCGCGCTTCTCGTGATTCGTTCCAACGGGTCTGTCGCCGGGCGCATCTACCAGTTCTCCAACGACGGTCGCAATGCACTCAAGAACATACCTGTCGCGAACCTCCTGAAAAGGCTTGACGAGCTTCTGGCGCAGGCGGACGAGGCCGGCGAGGAGGGCAACGACAGCGTGCTGAAGACGAAGGCGCAGATTTCCGGTCGCAACAAGACCGGCGTTTCGGCAAAGCTTTCCTTCACCGACCAGGCGGACTACTATAGGATCGCCGCACCGGCGGGAACGGACATCTCGCTTACCCTTTCATCTCCCAACTATTCCAATTTGGTGCTTTCCGTTGTCAATGGTGACGTTGCAGATCCAGATACTACCCCCCTGGCCACGGCCAAGAACGCAAAAGGGCAGGCGCAGGTGCGATGCACGCTTCCCACGTCCAACTGTTACGTGAAGGTGTCGTATCCCCTGAACCAGAACGGCTATCCCGTCGATTCGTACTTCGCGCTTGGCAAGTCCGGATCCACGCTTTGCTCCTACACGTTGAAGAGCGACAGCGTGTTCGTCGCCCAGGAGGTCATGTCCGTTCAGGAAATCACGGATGGCGGGTCTGAGGTGACGGTTGCGCTGACGAAGGGGCAGGTCTACAAGTTCACCGGGCTTGATTCCAACAGCGCGGCCAACAAGAACGTGCTGAGTTACAACGCCTCGACCGGCTTGTGGACGGCGAAGCAGTCGGGGGCTGTTCAGTTGACCCTGAAGGCGGTTTCAGGAAAGCTTTCCTTCGGTTTCCAGAAGTGGACGCCCGGCGCCGTTGAATTTGTCCGCTCGTCGGGATACACCAAGGAGATGGGCGACGACGGCAACTATACCTACCAGTTCGGCGTGCGCCGCACGGGTGGCGTGTCGGGCACGGCGCGCGCAAAGGTCGTCCTCGAATCGACAACTGCGACGGCGGAGATGGCGCTCAACATCTACGAGTGGAAGGACCAGGTTCTCGAGTGGGTGGAAGGCAGCAGCGACACGAAGTATGCCACGATAACCGTCAAGGGCAACAAATTTGCCGACGGCGACCAGGTGCTGGAGTTCAAGCTTCAGGCGGATGGGGCGAACGTGGCCAGCGTTTCGGGAACGTATACGCTTGAGATTGAGGATGACGACGAGGCGGTTGACGGACGTGTCGCTCTGGGGACCGTGGCCGGCGTGGCGCTCCCGGCCAACCGGCGAGTTGTCGTCCGCGGCGGCTCCACCCTGAAGATCGGCGTGGAGCGAGTCGGCGGTTCGGCCGGCAGCCTGGCAGCCAAGGTCTCGATGGGCAGTGCAGCGGCGACGGTGAGATGGATCAGCCGCGAAGCGGACATGAAGACGGTGTCGTTCACTGTCCCGGCATACGATGCGAAGGGATCGAACAAGTTGACGGTGATACTTTCCGGAATTGACGGAACGAGCGTTGTCCCATCAGCCAAGTACTTGACCGTCGAGGTCGTTCCTGCCAAGTCGGCCGAGTTCGAGGAAACTGACGTGCGGTTGCAGGGAATACGTAACGTGCTGTTCCCAGTGCGTGCCGTCAATGTGAAGGCGACGTCGCTGTCGAAGAATGATCGAAGCCTCGTGAGCGTTTCGAAGATCACCGGCTCGGTCGCGCCGGGGCTTTCCTGGGAATTCGATCCTGAAGAGGGCGATGCAGGGGCGATTCTGATTTCCGGCACGCCTTCCAGGGCTGGTGCCTACGCGGCGACCTTCCAGGTTTCCGAGGACGGTGTTTCGGGCGGCACGGTGACCGTGTCCATGACCGTGACGGATCCCGCGACGGCAACGGATTCGAAGACGCCCGCCGCCAATCCCTATCTCGCGACGACGCGGACGATTCACAACGTCATGGTTATTTCCAATGACTGCCTGGTTGGTCTTATGACTGTGACCGTGCCGCCTTCCGGCCGGTTGAGCGCCAAGTATCGCCCGTTTGCCGGGAATGCCGTCTCGTTGATGTCCACGAACTGGTCGGAGTGCGTTCAGGGGAACTATACGGCCGAACTTGATGCCATCAGCGAGGATGCGGCGGACTACGGACTGTCCGTGACAGCGAAGACGAACGGCAAGGTCGAGGTTACGTTCGCCGCTTCCGGCAAGAAGTTTAAATGCGTCGTGCCGGATGCCACATGGACAAAGGCGAAGCCGGCGTCGGCGTGGAAGGGCTATTACACGGTGAGCCTGCCGGTTGAGAAAGACGTGTCGGCGACCTCTCCGCTCGCATCCGGGACGGGTTACGTGACGCTTCGGATGGCCGATTCGCAGGTTGATTCGGGCAAGATGACGTATGCGGGCGTGTTGCCAGACGGGCAGGCGTTCTCTGGCATGTCGATTCTGACGTCCACCTCGGGGAAAGACGCTCGGTTGCCCGTGGTCTGGAGTTCTGGGGCCGACCATTTCTCAGCCGTCTTTGTCTTGAACCAGTCGTCCGACAAGTACCGTGCCGTGTGGCCATACAAGGACGTTAACGCCTACTGGAAGCACGAGCAGGCCTCGGCGCCGAGCGCGTCGTACGTTGCAAAGCTTGGCGTCTATGGCGCACTCTATTCGGCTGACGCCATCCTCAACATGGAGGCTTGCTGCCTCGACACGTTCCAGACGCAGTATCTCACCTTCTTCGCGCAACCGGACTTGCTGTGTCACAACAACAGGTTTGCCCGTGGCAATCCCTTGGCATGGGTGACGAACAGCACCACGGTGTGGGTGCGGAAGAAGGATTCCACAACGAAGATCACGCTGCTTGATCGTGATGCCGCAAAGGCAAAGAACGGTCTGGTTCTGTCTTTCAACCCGTCAAGCGGCATTGTGTCGGGCTCGCTGATACTTGATTTCCCTGCATCGTATGTCGCCGCCAAGTTCCGCGGTGTGGTGCTGCCGGGTTGGGGAGCCGGGGTGGACTGCTCCGACTGCACGGACACTGATGCCACCAAGTGCCCGTTTATCAGTGGCGCATGCTGGTTCAACGACACCTACAGCTCTGGTTCTGAGACGGCGACCGTGCGTCGCGGGTGCCCGTTCTCGGTCGGCGTGGCAGCCGGTAAGTGATTTAATAAGAATGCTCAATTAGGAGAAAGTGAAAATGAAAAGTAAAGTTCTGGTTCTTGCCAGTGCGCTTTTAGCGGCGGGAGTCGCCTCGGCGGCCTCAATCGCAGCGGGTAGCTGTCCGCAAAAAGCCATTGCGCTTAAGGCCTCGCAGGCAATTACTCTTGTGAACGGGTATGACCCCGAATTAAAGGAAAATTGGGATTCGGGCGTCATCTACTACAAAGTCTCGCTCGTCAAAGGCCAGTCTGCCACTATCTGGATCAGCGGAGGCGACGCGACCTCGATGGATTTCTGGGAGGCGGATTACAATTGGGATGATTTCTCCGGCGAAGACGACATCTTGCCAGATGTCAACTTTGACGAGGACTTTTCCCGTGACGATGGCGCCACAAAGGGCATTTACCTCCATTCCGATTCGTGGGGCGATGACGATCCCTCGAGGATCACGTTCTACATCTCCATTTACGGGGATATCGGTCAGAAATGCAATCTCTACTATTCGCCGAAGATTGAGACCTTCACAACGGAGGGTGAGGAAGGCAATCCGCGGCTGATAACCATGACGGAGAATTCCCAGAAGGACGTGCGGAACCTCATTGACGGGGAATTCTACTACACGGTGCTGTTGGAGGCTGGCCGCAAGTATTCCATACGGACGACCGGAGGGGCGGCGAAAACGCCTCTTACGATCGACATGGGGGAGGAATTCCTGGAGCTTTCCGGCTTTAGCGAGGTGGATCCGGCCTATTCAAACAATACCGCCAATGCGAGCCTGTTGATCTATCCGGAGCAGACTGCGTATTATACGTTTCATGTGAGCGGCCTTGACAAGCAGGCGTTTAACTTGAAGTACTGGGCTTATCCGGCCCGCTTGCCCGCCAGCCACCCCTCGACGGAGCTTACGACTGCGAACAACTACACCGCAAAGGGCGTGCCCGGCCGCGTGAGGGCGAATGACAAGGCCGACCGTTCCTATTACGATGACGTTATCGACGAATTCCTTCTGCGCATCAGGCTGGCGAAGGGCGAGCGTTGGATATTTGAGTCAAGCGGATCGACGAGCAACATCCAGATGCAGGTGTATGATTCCACGGGCGCGGTGCTTGCGAAGAACGATTCGTTGGGCAATTACAGCCGGGATGTCCGTGCGGCGGTAAAGGCGACGTACGACGGCTACTACTACGTCGGCGTGTGCAATCCGGTCCTTGCGGATTGGGATGCCACGCCCAAGAGCCCAACCGTGTCCGTCATTGCGCGCAATGCCGATGAAATCACCGGCCAGGGGAATCTGGATTCGTTTGACCGCGCGGACGACGCCTGGGGCGGCGCCTCGTTGCTCGTGCCGGCGCTGGGGACGGCGGATGGCTCCGCCGTGGCGATCGGCGAGGCCCACGGCCCCCACGTCCTAAGCGGTGGTGACTGGTACGATTGGTATGCGGTTCCCTGCCGTTAAAACCTGACTTACGTTCTCAAGGCGGCGTTTGCGGGCGAGGAGACGACGAACCTGAAGTTGTTTGCGAAGGTCTATCGCCTGGTCGATGGTGTCTTGACGCAATACAAGAATGACATCAGGGGATCCCTGACGCCGGCCGAGGCCGATCTCGGGACAATGCAGTTTACCTTCACGCCCGATTCCAACGGTACGTACTACATTCGCGTGAGTGTCGCCGAGGGTATCGGCCTTGACTATCCCGCCTACACGATGCATGCGATGGTTTACGGGACGGGGGATTTGGGACTCGTCAAGGTGAACACGATGGGCGTTGTGGGTGGAACGTGGTATTTCACTGACGATTCGTCGGCCCTTTACCCGGGCGGCGCAACAGTCGCAGTGCCCGTTGGCGTGCGTAACATTCGCTACACGGCTGATGCCGCCTACACGACGCCGGCGAAGGAGAAGCTGACAGTGAAGAGCTGGAATTCGACATCCAACGTGACCGAGGCGACCGGTTGGTATGTTGATATCGCCGATCCGGCCGATGATGCCAGGGGCGGGGCGGTGGCGTTGGCCCCGACCGCAAAGAGCCGCAAGGTGAAAAGGACGCTTTGGGCTCAGAACGGCCGTCAGGACAAGGCCGACTGGTACAAATTCGCGGCACAGCGCGGTGTCTACTATAACTTCTGGATTGAGGACACCACGGGAGGCAATGTCGGTGGCGATGCGGTGCTGGCCATCTTCAACGGTTCGTCAACACAGGTATACCCGCCTGCGAACCAGGCGCCTGTGAAAGAAGTCGCGCGGTGGACCCCCGCAGCAGGGACCTATTACATCCGCGTGAACCATAGCGGGGCTTCCGCAGTCGATACAACCTATCGTCTCTGGTACAGTTCGGCGAATGTCGGCGTCATCGGGTTCGCATCCACGTCGATCAACGTCTCGGAGGCGGCGTCCTACGTTGACGTTCAGGTCAATCGCTCGGCGTCCGAAGGCGCGGTGCGTGTCAATTACGCGACAACGGCCCTCACCGCCGAGCCGGGGAAGGAATACTATCCCACGAACGGCATCCTCGAGTGGGCGGATGGCGACCAGTCGCCCAAGACGATTCGCGTGTACCTGATACCGGATCTCATCGAGAGCTATGACGAACAGAAGAAGTTCAAGGTGAATATCTGGCCGATTGCCAATGACGGGCTTGAGGACGGCGAGTACCCGGCGGCCATTTCCGGCTCGACGTTCACGACCGTGAAGATCAAGGAGTCTTCCGCCCAGAACCCCGGCACGATTGTTGCGTCCGCTCCGGATCCCCTTGAGGTCACGGCAGGCGAGACGCTCCGCGTGACGTTCAGCCGCGTGGACGGCAGTGACGGCAAGATTGCGGTGAAGGTCAAGACGCAGAGCTCCACGGCGACGATGGGCACCAACGGCTCCGCTGACTTTGACTATGCAAACAAGATTCTGGAGTGGAAAGACGGCGAGACGGCGGACAAGGTCTTTGAAGTGAAGACCACGGCGTGCAAGAAGCCGGCCGACGACAAGCAGATGCGGTTGAAGCTCTCGACTCTCGCGACTGGAAAATACGCAGGCAACCTCGTGCCGAGGCTTGCCGAATCGAAGATCTACATCCCGATCCGCAATCCGATCAATGCGGGCACAATCGTGCTTGTCTCGCCAGATCCGCGGCTGGTCGTGGCGGGCGAGAAGCTGAGAGCGGTGTTTAGCCGTGTCGGCGGTTCGAACGGCAAGATCGCCGTGAAGGTCAAGACGCAGGCCTCCACGGCGATGATGGGCACGAATGGCTCGGCGGACTTCGACTACGTGAAGAAGACCTTTGAGTGGGGCGACGGCGACGCGACCGTCCGCTACCTCGACATTCCAACTTATGTCCAGCCGTGGGAGGGCGTGCGGATGCTGCGCGTGAAGCTTGCCACGTTGGCAACGGGCGCGTACGAAGGGAATTTGACACCCGCACTCGCCGAGTCGAAGATTTA
>JAEEGL014944208.1_pt1 | contig 17234 bp, 9 predicted proteins | sample 9134231 | NCBI WGS metagenome assembly JAEEGL01 (sample SAMN16246548, study PRJNA631951) | gut metagenome | biome: gut microbiome; feature: rumen; material: fiber-attached | host: Bos | place: Iran: Karaj | collected 2018-10
GGATCTCGTGGCGTCCCGGTTTTCCGTAAGTGTGCCTCTGGGAGCGGAGCTGACTGTGGACGGGGTAAAGCTTCCGTCGGATTCTCTACGCAAGAAGTCCCGGAAAATGCAGGACTTTGAGCTTGGCGACGTTTTCATAGGGGAGCATGAGTACGAGATCAGGCTCGAGGGGTTCGAGCCGTATCAGGGAAAGTTTACGCTTGAGGCAAAGGATTACCTCGATGAGCCTGTGGCCACCGTAAATACCAACAAGTTCGTACCGGATGAGGGGATAAAGACTGTCCTTGAAAATCTAACGGCGCGGATCATTCCGAAGATTTATGAGGATCTGCTGCAGAGAAGGTCTTTTGATTTCCTCGCGAAGGAGGTTGCGATAGAGGACAGCGTGAAGGACGGCCTTATGAAGAGGTACGACAAGATGCGTGAAGACCATGTGGATACGAGGACTCACCTGGCTTTCGTGGATTTTGAGAGCTTCAAATCCTCTGTCAGATCGACCATATCCACGGATGACTGCTATGCGCTCAAGGTTGACACGAAGATTCGCTACACATCGCATTCCACCGTGGTTCATGGCGAAACGCCGGAGATGAAGGCGATGAGCGGAAAGCTTAAGGTCAGCAGCATTTTTCACTATTCGAACGGACAATGGTGGCTGTATGACTCGGATGCTTTCGGGAGATTTGTCGATTATATCAAGGAGTAGGGTTTTTTGGAACAAAAATACCACAAATAGGACTAGTATTTTTTGAGATTGTGTGGTATAATATCTGATGTGTGAGTCTGTTTTGAAGTAAATTGCCGCAAATACGCGGTTTTTGGTGGTTTTTAGAGGTGTCTGAGATGAACGGAGAAGGTATCGGGCGTAAAGATGCATGTTTCAGGCGCGCCCGGTGGATGCGGGTAGCGCTGTTTGTGCTGTGTGCGTTTGCTCTCTGCGGTTGCGGAAAGCGTACTCCGAAGGCTACTACCGCCCCAAACGAGGAGGTAAAATACGAAAAGGGCTCGGATCTGACAGGGGTTGTCAGAGAGCTTGATCGTGAGGCTCAGACGATATGCATATACAATCCGCTCACAGAGAGCGAGGAGACATTTTTATTCGACGGTGCGACTTCCATCCAGTCAAAGAACGGGCTGGAGATGGCGATGAGTGAGGTTAGCATCGGAGAGGTTTACGATCTGTATGTCGAGGGAGTAGGCTCGAAGCTCTCCGCGATGAAAGCATCGGAAAACATCATCGAAGAGGAGTCCCGCACTATCGAAGTGGATGCGGACAGTCATACGATGACGGTTGACGGGATTGACTATGAGTATTCCGACAACATGGTGATACGCTCCGGGGATGAGGATATCAATCCGATGGAGATCACCGATATGGACAGGGTGACGTTCCGTGGTATCGAGGGCAAGGCCTACTCGGTAGTGGTTACCAGAGGGCATGGATACATAGAGCCGGTTGACTATGCTGACTTCGTCGGCGGAACACTGGTGATAGAGGGAGAGTCGATACTTCCCGTGACTGAGGGTATGCTGGTCACTGTTCCCGAGGGCAAACAGACGCTCTCCATGAAGAACGGGGATCTCACATCCAAAGCGGAGATGACTGTTGAGCGAAACAAGGTTGCGCAGCTCAACATGAAGGAAAGTATGACTCAGGTGCCGGAGACGGCGAGAGCGAGCTTCCATATACATCCGGAGGGCGCTGAGCTCTACATCAACGGAACCATGGTTGATTACTCCAAGCCTGTACCTCTCTACTACGGCCTGCATACCATACAGGTTGTTCTCGAGGGCTATAACCCTTATGTCGGCAGGATCCGTGTGCAGGATCCGGAGCCTTCGTTCCGGATAGACCTTGCGGAGGAGGTTGCTACAGTCGAGGATAAAAATAACGATGACAGCAGCTCTTCGGATGACGGAGAGAGTGCGCAGTCAACTGTCAGTGATGATGACGGAAGTGTTCAGAATCCTTCCTCGGTTGACTATGATGTTGATCACAAGATAACAGTCAGTTCGCCGGATGGCGCAACGGTATACATAAACGGGACATACAAGGGTGTAGCGCCATGCTCGTTTACGAAGTGTGTGGGTAAGGTGACCATCACGCTCCAGAAGGACGGGTACGAGACCAAGAGCTACTCCATGGAGATCATCGATGATTCCCAGGACACCTCGCTGTCGTTCCCGGATTTAAAAGCTCAGAACTAACAGAGATACAAGGAGGAATATATAATGGATTACAAACAGATTTATCAGTCATGGATTGACAATCCGTATTTCGATGAGGCAACAAAGGATGAGCTTCGCTCCATAGCGGATGACGATGCGCAGATCAAGGATAGATTTTATGCCGATCTCGAGTTCGGTACTGCCGGACTTCGCGGAGTCATCGGAGCCGGTATCAACCGTATGAACGTATACACTGTTCGCAAAGCAACACAGGGACTTGCGAACTACATCATAAAAATGGGTGGCCAGGACAAGGGAGTAGCGATTGCCTTTGACTCCAGAAGGATGTCACCGGAGTTTGCCGATGAGGCAGCTTGCTGTCTTGCAGCAAACGGAATAAAAGCATATGTTTTCGAGTCACTCAGGCCGACACCGGAGCTTTCGTTTGCGGTACGCAAGCTGGGATGTATCTCGGGTATCAACATCACTGCGAGTCACAACCCGCCTGAGTACAACGGTTACAAGGTATACTGGGAGGACGGTGCTCAGATCACACCGCCTCATGATAAGGGAATCATGGACGAGGTTAAGGCGGTAACCGACTACGCTACCGTAAAGACCATGTCCGTAGATGATGCAAAGGCAAAGGGGCTTTATAACAGCATCGGAAAGGATATCGACGATCCGTATATCGAGGCATTGAAGAAAAATGTTCTCCACCCGGAGGCGATCGCTCAGACGGCAAAGGACCTTAAGGTCGTATACACACCGCTTCACGGTACCGGAAACATCCCGGTGAGAAGAGTGCTTAAGGAGCTCGGTTTTGAAAATGTATATGTTGTTCCCGAGCAGGAGCTCCCGGACGGCGAGTTCCCGACAGTGAGCTATCCGAACCCTGAGGCTGCCGAGGCATTTGAGCTCGCTATGGCTTTGGCAAAGGAAAAGGATGCTGACCTCGTACTGGCGACTGATCCGGATGCGGACAGACTCGGAGTATACGTAAAGGATGCAAAAGGTGAGTATCACTGCCTGACAGGAAACATGTCCGGAAGTCTTCTCGCTGATTATGAGATCGGACAGAAAAAGGAAGTTGAGGGAAGCCTCCCGGCTGACGGTGAGCTGATCAAGACAATAGTCACGACCAATATGGTCGATGCGATAGCAAAATACTACGGAATCAAGGTTACAGAGTGTCTGACCGGATTCAAGTGGATCGGAAAAGAAATCCTTCGCATGGAAACGAGCGGCAAAGGTCAGTATCTGTTCGGTTTCGAGGAGAGTTACGGATGTCTCATCGGTACACATGCGAGAGACAAGGACGGTATAGTCGCTTCCATGGCACTTTGTGAGGCTGCCGCATATTTCAAATCAAAGGGTAAAACACTCTGGGATGCCATGGTAGACATGTACGACAAGTACGGTTACTACAAGGACAACGTAATATCTATCACTCACAAGGGTATCGAGGGACTCGAGAGGATCAAAAATATAATGGAGACCCTGAGATCCAACCCGCCGAAGCAGCTCGGAGAGTACAAGGTTCTGGTAACCAGGGATTATAAAAAGGACGAGATCTGTGATCTGGCGACCGGCGAAAAAAAGCCTACCGGTATTCCGAACTCAAATGTTCTCTACTATGAGATGGAGGATGACGCATGGCTTGCCGTGAGACCTTCAGGTACCGAGCCGAAGATAAAACTCTACTATGGAGTGGTCGGCAGCAACATGGACGACGCCGAGAAAAAGTCCGAGGCACTTGGTGATCAGGTGAAGGCACTTCTCGATACGCTCGGATGATGAGTCATTGTTAATAGGGAAAATTTGGGATATACTGATATGGAGGACAATACACAATGGACAAGATTCTGAACGGATGGGCGAATGATGCACTTATCCGTGAGCTTTCCGAAGGAACGATCAATGCACCTCAGGATCTCCTCGGATGCCATGAGTTCAAAGAGCAGAAAGCTCAGATCTTTACAGCGTATCGACCATGTGCATGGCATGTATGGCTGATCGACGGAGAGGGAAACGAAGTCGGAGAGATGATCAGACTTGACGGCATCGAAGATCTTTTCGGATTTGCGATCACCAAGAAAAAAGATTATCTGAAAAAGTATCGTTTCAGAGTTCAGTACGGAGATGAGGATTTCGTCGAGATCGAGGATCCGTATGCTTTTCCGAAGCAGATCACCGACTTTGACTGTTTCGTTTTCGGTGAGGGCAAGCACCACAGAATATTTGACAAGCTCGGTGCTCATATGATGACGATAAACGGTGTCGAGGGAACGCTTTTTGCAGTATGGGCTCCCGATGCCAGGGCAGTGAGCGTGGTCGGTGAGTTCAACATGTGGGATGAGAGACTTCACCACATGCAGCTGCACGGCGAAAGCGGTATTTTTGAACTGTTTATCCCGGGAACCTGGGAAGGAGCGGTTTACAAATATGAGATAGTTACCCGAATGGGTGAGCGCCTGTTTAAGACAGACCCGTACGGAAACTATTGTGAGCTTCGACCCGGTAACGCATCGAGGATCACCAGGCTGGACACATATAAGTGGCACGATACGACTTATATGAAAAAGCGTGATGCGAAGACCAGAGAGGAACGCGAACGTGAGCCAATGACGATCTACGAGGCGCATCTGGCTTCATGGAAGAAAAAAATAGAAGACGACGATGATGGTAACTATAGCTACAGAGAGCTTGCCGAGATGCTCGGTGATTATCTCGTGGATATGGGATACACGCATCTCGAACTGATGGGTATCGCCGAGTACCCGTTCGATGGGTCATGGGGATATCAGGTTGGATGCTACTACGCACCGACGAGTCGCTATGGCACACCGACGGATTTCATGTATTTCGTTGATGAGATGCACAAGCGCGGTATACAGGTAATACTTGACTGGGTACCGGCGCATTTCCCGAGAGATGAGCATTGCCTCGGAAAGTTTGACGGACAGGCTCTTTATGAGCATCCGGATCCGAGGAAGGGTGAGCATCCTGACTGGGGTACATACATATTTGACTATGGAAGAAAAGAGGTCAAAAACTTCTTAGTAGCCAATGCGATGTACTGGGTTGAGAAGTTCCATATCGATGGACTCAGAGTTGATGCTGTCGCATCGATGCTTTATCTCGACTACGGAAAGAGAGATGGCGAGTGGATCGCCAACAAAGACGGCGGCAATGAAAACTACGACGCCGTGGCATTTTTACAGGAACTGAATGATCTGATGGATGAGGAGCATCCCGGCGCTTACATCATCGCCGAGGAGAGTACCGCGTGGGCGGGTGTGACAGCACCTGTAAAGGACAAGGGACTTGGCTTCTCGTACAAGTGGAATATGGGATGGATGAACGATTTCCTCGAGTACATCAAGCTCGATCCGTATTTCAAACAGTTCCATCATGATCAGCTTTGCTTCTCGATAGCATATTATCTGGCAGAGCGATATATATTGGTACTTTCGCATGACGAGGTGGTTCACGGCAAATGCTCCATGTTTAACAAGATGCCGGGGCTCGAGGGTGACAAGTTCGCTGCTCTCAGAACCTCATATGGTTACATGTACGGGCATCCCGGAAAGAAGCTGATCTTCATGGGTCAGGAGTTCGCACAGCGGAGAGAGTGGGCTGAGTTCAGAAGCCTTGATTGGTTCCTGCTTGAGGACGAAAGACACAAAAAGATGCAGGATTATGTGCGTGAACTGAATAAGCTTTACACCTCGCACGATGCGTTGTATTATAATGATTATGACGTGATGGGCTTCGAGTGGATGGATTGCCAGAGACCGCAGACGAGTACGATATCGTGGATCAGACGCGGAAAAACAGCAAAAAAACAGCTGCTCTTCATCACAAACTTTACACCGATAGCGCATACGAAGTACAGATGCAAGGCTCCGTGTAAAGGACGTTTCAAAGAGATTCTTAACTCCGATGAGGAGAGATTCGGCGGACAGGGAAGGGTCAATCAGAATCCGATTGTGGCTGAGAAAGCCAGGGTGAAGGATTCAAAGGGAAAAGAGATTGACGGATATGAGATTGAGCGTTATCTCGCGCCGCTTACGACTCTCGTCTTGGAGTATGATTATAAAGAATAAAAAAAAGGAGTGAAATACAATGGCAAAGAAGACAACAACAAAAGCAAAAAAAGGATTACTTCAGAGTGTCAAGTTTAAGCTCATGATGATCATTGTTCTGATCATGGCAGTACCATTGATCTCAACGATCCTTATCAGTTACTTTACTTCACACTCGTCAGCAGTTGACCACATGCTCGCGTTGAATGCGGAGCAGGCTAAACTTGTTTCACATAATCTGACATCTATCGTAGAGGTAAACAGACAGGTACTTCAGACAACAGCTAACTCCGTATCAGCAAGAAAAGTCCTCAAGGGCGAGCTTGATGTGGAAAGTGTAAATGCGTGGCTGAAGAGAACCGATGAAGAGGTCGGCGACGGAAACGTCCTTGCTATCGCTGATGTAAACGGTGAGCAGATCGCAAAGTCCGAGGGAGATCTCGTAAACGTAGCAGATCGTGAGTACTTTACCAAGGCAAAGGAGACAGGAAAGTTCTTCAGTTCAGAGCAGAATATCTCCAAGTCAAACGGAAAGCGTATATGTACATTCAGTCATCCGATCTTCGATGAGGATGGTACGACATTTCTTGGTATAGTACAGCGTAACTATACTCTTGACCATCTGACTGATATTGTTAAGAATGAAAAGACTGCAGAGAATCAGGATATTTTTGTCGGAGATAACAACGGTGATGTAATGGCTCATACATCCATGGATCTGAATACCGGAGAAGCTACAAACTTCGCGACTCAGCAGTGGTATACTGATTCACGTGATACCGAGGAGGCTTCCGGAACCTATGAGTCATCATTCAATGGTGGTAACTGGTGCATATCATACCACCGTGAGCCGATAACAGGATGGGTGTCTGTTATCGCTACTGATACCGGTGAGGGTCTTGCGGATGCCAACAAAATGCTCCTTATCATCATAATCATAGGTGTGGTAATGCTTATCGCTGCGGCTGTATTTGCCATCCTTTTGGCAGTGTCATTCACAAAGCCGATCATCGCAGTAAATGAGAGTATCAACAGTCTTTCAAACGGTGAGTTCGTAAGGCTTGAGAACAGGAGCCTGAACAAGCGTAAGGATGAGTTCGGAGATATCGTAAGAAATATCAACGCGCTTATCGATAAGCTCACAAACATAGTAGGAAATATCAAAGATGCTTCGCTTACAGTATCAACGCAGGCCGGAGATCTGTCAGAAACCTCTATTCAGATCTCGCATACGACGCAGGAAATGTCACATGCGGTATCTGATATCGCACAGGGTGCTTCGAGTCAGGCGGATACGGTAGAGAGAGCGAGCGGGAACGTAGGAACACTTTCGGATGCTATTCAGACAGTGGCTGACAATGCCGAAGGACTTGCATCGGAGGCAAAGAACATGAACGAAGCGAGCCAGTCCTCAGCCGAGGCACTTCGTCAGCTCGCAGGAAACATGTCAACGATGGAAAGCTCTGTTGCCGATATCACAGAAACAATGAAGGCTACAAACGCAGCCGTACAGAATGTAAATGAGAAGGTTGACGGTATCACATCTATCGCATCTCAGACGAACCTCCTTGCACTGAATGCTTCTATCGAGGCGGCTCGTGCAGGTGAGGCAGGTAAGGGATTCGCAGTCGTTGCCGAGGAGATCGGACAGCTCGCTACTCAGTCTGCTACTACAGCGGCTGAGATTCGTGAGGAGATGGAGAATCTTCTCCGTCAGGCACAGGCAGCTATCGAGAAGACCAACGAGATTTCCGATATACGTACCAATGTAAACGAAGTGCTTGAGAATACGGTTGAAAAGATCAACCAGCTTATCAAGAATGTCGGAGATACCGTAGATGGCGTTGAGACTATTTCGAGACTTACTGAGGACTGCGATTCTTCCAAGGGCGAGATCGTAGATGCCATGACTTCACTTTCTTCAGTATCGGAGGAGAATGCTGCTTCTACAGAGCAGACATCTGCTTCCATGCATCAGCTGGATGCTACGATATCAACCCTTTCTGAGTCAGCACAGAGTTTGAATCAGGTAGCTGAAAAGCTGAATGAGGAGCTGACCTTCTTCAAGATCTGATTCTAATAATCAGAATGATACTATGGGAAACACTGGCAAAAGCCAGTGTTTCCTTTATACATCGTGGAGGGTATAAGGGATATGAGCAGTCAGACTTACGATGCGATAAAGCGTCGACCTGTCGTGGGTGTCATGACAGGTAGTTTGCATACGGAAAACTCCAGCAAGATTGGTGCTGCTATAAGTAAGTCGTTCAAAGAAGAAGATGTAGATGTCCGGTTATATCAGGGGTTGGATGCGAAGAGATATCTCGATGCCGGGGTGTACCTCGACAAGGGGTTTGATTATCATTATTATTCTCTCTTCGGCTATTCCAAGTTTGATGAGCCGGATATTCTTATAATCTCTTTTGGTACGATCTCTGCAGTGGTAGACCCGTTATCACTGGAGGAGTTTTTGTCTCGTCTGCCGGATGTTCCGGTCGTTCTTATGGAGGATGACACGGAGATTGAAAATGGAATAAATGTTACTATTGACAATTATCAGGGGATGAAAGCGTGTATAGAGCATCTTTTGGATGTGCATGGATACCGTGACATCCTTTTTGTGTCCGGTCCGCGTGCTGTACCGGATGCCTGCATACGTCTGAAAGCGTTCCAGGATTGTATGATCGAGCATGGAATAGACATCTCGCAGGACAGTATAGTATACGGTGATTTTACAGAGAATATAACGCATCTCATAGAAGAGGCGTTGATGGCACACGGAATACCTGAGGCGATCGCATGCGCAAATGATGATATGGCCAAGGCTGTTTATCGTGTGGTCAAAGCTCACGGCCTGACGCCCGGTAAGGATATCGCGGTTACCGGATTTGACAACATTCCTACATCTGCCTATATGAAACCGCCTCTTTCTACGGTATATCAGAATTTCTATGATGTATCAAAAATGGCCGTGAGGAAGGCATTGTCATATTTGCAGAATGATGGGGAGTTTACTACGTGCAAGCTTTCGGCGGAGTTTTTGCCGAGAGAGTCCTGTGGCTGTTGTGAAGCTGACAGCACCGATGAAGACCAGGATGAATTGCCGTTTTCCGACAAGGTAGAGGGACAGCGTATCATTGACCATCTTAAGGTCGATAATATCCTGAGCTCACTTCTCATCAGGAACCTTTTTACCGAGGACATTACCATGTCCGGGTTCTTTGAAAACCTTGGGCGTCAGATCGCCCTTATGAATACAAAACGCTCATATATCTGTCTTTTGGGTGAGCCCCAAAAGATCGATGAGCATGACAAGATGTTTACACCCGAGACTCTGTATATGCATCTATATCAGGATGGTGTGCAGATACTCTCGTACGGCGAGGATGATGCCCCTGTGATCTATCCGGGTGGACTTGCCAAATACAGTACACGAGATGAAAAGGTAGAGATGGCGACATTTTTGCTGTTCTACGGAGATATCCATTACGGGATATTCTGTGTGGAGCTGGATACAAGCCAGATGCTTTTCTATTACACATTATCGCTGGAGATCGGAAGCTCTTTGAGATATCTTTATCTCGCTCTCGATCAGAAAAAGACCCTGCAGGTTCTCAGCGAGAAAAACCAGATCCTTGATTACACGGCGAGTCACGATAATCTGACAGGTTATCTCAACCGTGCCGGAGTGATGAGTGACTCATTTGAATATATACACAGCTTCAAAAAGAGAACGCACTTTGTTGCTGTGATGGGTGATCTTGATCACCTGAAGCAGATCAATGATACCTTTGGCCATGATGCCGGAGATGATGCGATATGTACCGCGGCGAAAGCTCTGGCGTACGCTCTGCCGGAGGGTAGCCCTCTTGGAAGAACCGGTGGTGATGAGTTCACCTGTCTGTTCAGCTGTGGCGAGGATGGAACGGCTGAGATAGAGGAGTTCAAAAAGAAGGTACGTAATTACTGTGAGAAGGAAAACGACGAAGGCGGAAGGCCTTACTATATAGGAGTGTCTTTGGGATGCTATGAGTTCATGCCCGGAGAGGAGATCGATCTGCCGGCGATGCTGAAACTGGCCGACAGGGAGCTCTACGAGGCGAAGAAATCGAGACGTGAAAACGTGATAAGGGCGTGAGCCTGAATACAGGCTCACGTCCGAGAAATAAAGTGAGTCTGTTCTGACGGCATGTAGGATGCATGCTTGCATGAAGGAGAAGAAATGAAAAACAAATTATTATCATTATTCATAATATCGTCCATGGTCGTTTCTCTTACGGCCTGCGGCGCTGAGCAGGAAAAAAAGCCTGAGGCGGCATCTGGATCTGCAGTATCGGAGGCTCCGGCTCAGGAAGAGGAGCCTGAAGCTGATGACGACAACCTTATCGAGGACGGCTCCTTTGACGGCGATACCGCGTGGGCAGTGTTCTCGACTAACGGCGGAGCAGGCTCGACTTCCATCGAGGAAGGCGAGATGCGTGTTTCCATTTCCGATACCGGAGATGTTGAGCATGGTGTTCAGATATATTATGACGGTTTCGGCATGAGTGAAGGAACGGAGTATGAGTTCAGTTTTGATGCGAGATCGACAGTTGATCGAACAGTTAGCGCGCGTGTCCAGATGAACGGTGGTGACTATCACGCTTATTTCCTTGCTCCGGTGGATCTGACAAGCGAGATGAAGACCTATTCATATACATTCAAAATGGAGGAGGCTTCCGATCCCGCACCGCGTCTGTGCTTCAATATGGGTATGCAGGATGACGGAAAACAGTTCAAGGATCATGATGTATTTTTTGATAATATGCGTCTCGTGATCAAAGATGATTCCGGTGCGGTTGCTCAGGCAGAGGATGAGGATAAAACCGGCATCAGAGTGAACCAGGTCGGATACAAACCTTTGGCCATGAAGAGTATGGTGTTTGCCGGAGTGGCATCGGATAAAACATACTGGGTTGCCGATGCAAAATCCGGGGAGAAGATTGCGGAACGCTATTTCAAGGATGGAGAGGATGAGGTTGATAATCCTTACGCCGATGAGACCGACAGACCGTTTGCAATGGATGATTATGACTGGGCGATGCCCGGAAAGTATAAAATAGTAGCCGATGATGGAACGGAATCACCTGCGTTTAAGGTTTCCGAAAACGTATATGATGACCTTATTAAAAAGACTGTAAAAATGCTCTATCTGCAGCGATGCGGAACGGCCATCGACAAGAAATACGGCGGCAAATATAAACATAAAAAATGCCATACAAAAAAAGCAACTCTATATTGGGATGACAGCGTGAAACTCGATGTAAGCGGTGGCTGGCATGATGCCGGAGACTACGGTCGTTATGTCGTATCGGGCGCGAAGGCTGCGGCAGATATTCTTTTGGCTTATGACAATTACAGTAAAACAAAAAAGAAAATAATAGATAATGTAGGAGTACCTCACTCGGGAGACGGCGTGGATGATCTCCTTCAGGAAGCAAAGTATGAGCTTGACTGGATGTTAAAAATGCAATCCGAAAACGGACTTGTATACAGCAAGGTTACGTGCGCGAACTTCCCGGGAACAGTGATGCCTGAGGAGGAGACCGAGCCGCTGATAATCTCATATACATCGACACCTGCAACTGCAGACTTTGTTGCAGTATTGAGTTTGGCTGCAAGGGTATTTAAGGGAACGAAGAACAGTGAGTTGAGATCAGCAGCAGACAAATATCTTAAGGCTGCAAAGAAATCATGGAAGTATCTTGCCGATAATCCTAAGGTTAAGGGGCATACCAATCCTGCCGGAATTGTTACCGGTGAGTATCCGGATACGAAGGATCGGGATGAGAGGCTTTGGGCAGCGGCTGAGCTTTACAGAACTACGGGAGACAAATCACTGATCCCGTTTATTGATGAATATGCATCAGAGGTTAATATGACCGGTTATGGCTGGCTTGATTGTGGAGGCTATGGTTGTTACGCAGCGTTAGCCAACAAGAATCTCAAAAAGAATTCATCATCTGTTTATCAAAAGATATATGACGGATTTAAAGGCATTGTTAATGAGGCATTGGAAACTGCTGATGCGAGCCCGTATGGTATAAACAGAACCGATACCTACGAGTGGGGATCGAATATGGGTATCGCAAATGACGGAATGATGTTCCTCATGGCAAAGCAGGTTCTGAAGGTTGATGATGTTTTGCTTGCACCGGATACCAAGGCTCAGTCACAGCTTGATTATCTGTTGGGTAAAAACCCTACAGGCTACTGTTTCGTGACCGGCTTCGGAACCAAATCCCCGAAGAACCCTCACCATCGTCCGAGTCAGTTCAAGAAAAAGGCTATGCCGGGAATGCTTGTCGGTGGTGTGAATAACGGACTTGATGATCCGTACTGTGAGAATGTGCTCAGGGATACGCCTGCTGCTAAGTGTTACGCTGATGTGGATCAGAGTTATTCCACGAATGAGGTGGCAGTATACTGGAACTCCCCGCTGATATTTTTGCTGACGGTAATCTGAGTCGGGATATTTTTGGTTATTATTTTAGAGGATCGGTATTATGAAGAATTCCATTAAAAGAAATACGTTGATTTTTGCGGTTGCTGTTGTGATCCTGATATCACTGTTGTTTTTGGTAGCAACATTTATTACAATAGGTTCGATAGAGGACAAGGCGCTTTCAGATATGAAGGTCGTTGCGAATGATCGTGCACAGTTGGTTGAAACCTATATTCAGGGATGTTGTGACTATCTGGAAGGTTTTTCAAAAACAACAGAGGTCAGAGAGGTTTTGGAAAATCCTCTCGATACGGATCTTCTGAAGGCCGTCAGAGATACTACGGCACGTATTTCAAATGATATGGAGTACCTCGAGGGTCTCTATGTGGCAAAATGGGATACATACGTATTAGCTCACAACAATCCTGATGCCATGAATCAGAAGTTCAGAAACAAGGATGAGGCTTTGGAGTTGGAGGATCAGATCAAAAAAGTCGGAAAAGCATTTTGTACGGGAATAGCAGAAGCGCCGGTTACAAAAAGAATGGTTATCCCGATCTATGCTCCGGTTAAAAATGACAGCGGTGAGATGATAGGCTTTGCCGGCGCAGCATTCTATACGGACGGACTCGAGGAATGCCTGGCATCACTCAAGGGACGTGGGATCGATGATGTAGGTTACACGCTTATCAATGTAAAAAAGAATCAGTATATCTTCAGTGAAGATGAGTCTCAGGTTGGACATGAGTGCAAGGATGAGGAGCTTCGCTCGGCCATAGTCAAGGCTCATACGGATATTAATTATGGAGGATATTACAGCTATTCGGGAGACGGTAAGATCATTTCTTGCTACTATATGACAAATCGCGATTGGGCCTTTGTTGTAACAGAAAAAAACAGCGAGGTGTATAGTGACTTGGGAGGGATCAATCCGTTATTGGTAGCATGCAGTATCGGGTGCATGATTTTTATCATCATTGCGTATCTGTTTTGTGTATATAGTTCGATTACAAAAGAAAAAGAGGATGTATATGGGAAAGAGGACTAAGGAAGAAAAGCTGAAAATAGCCGAAGAGATTGCTGTGGCGCTTGCTCCGTATCTGTGGAGTCGAACATGGGGATTTGGTATGAACATGTACTTCGATGATGTTCATGTGGATTTTCGTGAGATAAACTCGTATATTTTTTCGGAGGATCAGGCTGAAGACGGTTATGATGTGGTTGTAGGTTTTGAGAACTTTTGTGTTGAGTATGGTGAGCTCGATGACAAGACGTATCAGACCTATAAGGAGGTAACCAGTCTTGATCCGGATATAGAGATGTATATTTCCTGCGAACAGGAGATATATGAGCAGATTTATTTGTGCTATTGGGAAGGACAGCCGGGTGGAATAGGTATTGTTGACTATTTAAAAGATATATTTAGCAGACATAATATGATATGGAATCTTGAAGACTACTCGATAGTTGTTTACGCTGATGATAAATAACACTTTGAAGGAGCTTTGGCGAAAGGAGAACGTTGTATGGTAGAAGATGTGGTACAGGAGATCAAAGAGGAGCTGACGGGACACATTCTTCCGTTTTGGGAGAAGCTTATTGATGAGCAGTACGGCGGGTTTTACGGCCGTATGGAGTATGATGGAACACTGAGGAAAGATGCTGTCAAGGGCGGAATACTGACGGCACGTATCCTGTGGGCTTTTTCGAATGCATATGTTGTTCTTAAGGATGAAGAGTATCTCAAATATGCGAAGCATGCATATGAGTTTTTGACCGGTCCTCTTTGGGACGATCAATATGGAGGTGTATATTGGACGGTCACCGCTGACGGAGAGCCGGCAGAGGATTTGAAGCACGGATACTGTCAGGCGATGAGTCTGTATGCCATTTCATCGTATTATGATGCGTCAGGAGACGAAAAAGCGCTGATGCGTGCGATGGAGATTTACGATATCCTTGAGAATGAGATGCATGATGAGTTTGGATATAAAGAATCATTTACGAGGGATTTCCGTTGGGCAGAGAATGAAAAATTGTCCGAGAACGGTGTCGAAGCCGCAAAAACAATGAACACAAACCTTCATGTGTTCGAAGCATATACGGAGCTTTATCGCGTGAGCGGGTATCCGCAGGTTTCAGACCGTATTTGTGAGATCCTGGAGCTTTTTATAAACAAGATCTACAACCCGGAGAAACATCGTTTGGATGTATTCTTTGATGATTCGTTTAATCCGATCATAGATCTCCAGTCCTTCGGTCACGATATCGAGGCGAGTTGGCTGATAGATCGTGGTGTGGAGGTTTTGGAAAGCAGTCTTTACGAGTCGAAGATGTCTCCAATTGTTGATGATCTTGTCAAATCCGTTTACGAGATCGGTATGGATCCGATACATGGATCAGTGTACATGGAGTCTGAGAATGGTATTATAAAGAAAAATCGTAACTGGTGGACTCAGTGTGAGGCAATGGTTGGGTTCTACAACGCCTTTAAAAAGGATGAGACAAAGACTGACTATGAGAAGGCTGTTGTTGATATCTGGGACTTTATAAAGGCTCATCTTATCGATGAAAGAGTGGGATGTGAGTGGATTCAGGAAGTTGATGTATTGAACAATCCTGTGACGACGCTTCCGCTTGTGGGTGTTTGGAAATGCCCGTATCATAACACGCGTATGTGTCTTGAGATAATAAAGCGTTCAGAGAAAAAGACAACGTCGTTTGAACTTCCGAAGTTGGATTTCTTCTAGAAAACGGTAATTGAATAATAAAAAAGATCTTCCATTGAGTGAACTCGTTGGAAGATCTTTTTTTTTATCTGTTTGCTTACGCACCCATGTTTATCACGACATCTACTTCCTTCTTTGAAGCATCGTATGGGATCACGGTGGTGTCAGTGTAGGATGTTCCGTCTACGACGATTTCCTTAACACCCTTCTCGACATTGTTAGGATTCTTTACGGTGATATTGTATTTAACACCGCGATACTCACGTGTCATGGTGAAGTCGCCGAAGCCCTTTGGTACACAAGGATCTACGGACAGACCGTTCAGCGTAGGATATACACCAAGTATGTACTGGCTTACATTGGTGAAGGTCCATGCAGCTGTTCCTGTCAGCCATGAGTTCTTTGCCTGGCCGAAGAACTTAGCATCCTTGCCGGCGATCATCTGTGAGTATACATACGGCTCGGTGCAGTGGATCTCAGATATATCCTCGAGGTATGCAGGACATGTCTTTTTGTAGATCTCAAATGCTCTGTCTCCACGTCCGATAACTGTCTCAGCACAGCTTACCCACGGATTGTTATGACAGAAGATACCTGCATTCTCCTTGTAGCCCGGCGGATATGAACTGATCTCACCGAGGTTGAGCATATAGCGTGTATATGGCGGCTGCAGGATAACAATACCGTACTTGGTATCTAGCTTTTCTTTTACGGAATCAAGAGCTTTTTCTGCGAGTCCGTTCTCAACACCTACACCTGCGAGTACGCAGAAGCCCTGCGGCTCGATGTAGATCTGACCCTCTTCACACTCCTTGGAACCGACCTTCTGTCCTTCAGCATCGTATGCACGTACGAACCATGCGCCGTCCCAGCCGTCTTTCTCGATGGCAGCGGTCATCTTGGCAACCTCATCACGTGCACGCTTTGCTTCGTCAGCCAAGCCTCTTGCTTCGCAGATGTCAGCGTATTCATTTCCGTATTTAACAAACATTCCGGCGATGAATACTGACTCGGCAACAGGTCCATCGCTCGGGCCGAAGGTCTGGAAGCTCTCGCCCGGCTCCTTTGAGAAGCAGTTGAGGTTCAGACAGTCATTCCAGTCTGCACGACCGATAAGCGGAAGGTCGTGTGGTCCCTTGTGTGTGATGATATAGTTGAGCGATCTGGTCAGATGCTCGAAGAGAGTAGTTGCTTTGCTCTCGTCATTGTCATATGGTACCATCTCATCGAGGATCGAGTAGTCTCCGGTCTCGCGGATGTATGCGCTGGTTCCTGCGATGAGCCAAAGCGGATCATCATTGAAGCCTGATCCGATATCGGAATTACCCTTTTTCGTGAGCGGCTGATACTGGTGATATGCGCTACCGTCCTCGAACTGAGTAGAAGCGATATCGATGATACGCTCGCGCGCACGATCCGGGATCAGATGTACGAAACCGAGGAGATCCTGGCATGAATCTCTGAAGCCCATACCACGTCCGATACCCGACTCATAATATGAAGCGGAACGTGACATGTTGAAGGTAACCATACACTGATACTGGTTCCAAATATTAACCATACGATCAAGCTTGTCATCAGATGACTTCACGGTAAACTTGGCAAGGAGAGCCTCCCATGTGTCGTTGAGCTCTTTGAATGCTTTGTCCACGCCCTCATCTGTAGAGTACTTGTCAAGAAGAGCCTTTGCAGGCTTTTTATTTACTACATTCGGAGCCTCGAACTTATCATCCTGAGGATTCTCGCAGTAGCCGAGAACAAAGA
>JAEEGL017132972.1_pt1 | contig 17233 bp, 12 predicted proteins | sample 9134231 | NCBI WGS metagenome assembly JAEEGL01 (sample SAMN16246548, study PRJNA631951) | gut metagenome | biome: gut microbiome; feature: rumen; material: fiber-attached | host: Bos | place: Iran: Karaj | collected 2018-10
CCACCACCACAAGCTGCACGATGATACGTATACGGTTAGGGATGGTCTTTCTCAGCAGTGAGATAATCACATTGGAGAAAGCCGTGATGACCGTAACAGAAAGTCCCATCACGATGGCAGGCTTAAGCTGTGCGGTGACCGCCAGAGCTGAGCAGATGCCAAGCACCTGCACTGCCACAGGGTTGTTCAGGTTGAGAGGGCTTTTGAATACTTCGCCATTCTCTTTTGAAAATAATTTACCCATATTCTATGTCCTCCTTATTTTTTAAGACTCTCGAGGATGTCGGAATAAGCCGACAGGCTCTGTTGAATCATGTTGTTAACACCATCTGAGGTAAGCGTAGCACCCGTGATGCCATTCACGTAGTTGTCGGCACTCAGGTCGCCTTCCTTACCTTTCTTCACCACACTCAGCGCAACCTTCGACTTGTCATCGCCAGCATAGAGTTTCTTGCCCTGGAACTTGCTCTGGAAGTCGCTCTCCGTGATACGGGCACCCAGTCCGGCAGTCTCGCTCTCATGAGAGAAGTAAGTGCCATAGACCGTCTCGCAGTCGTCATCGAGTGCCACATAGCCCCAGATGCCGCCCCACAGGCCGGCTCCGGTCATCGGAATCACATATTTCGTGCCATCGGGAGTCTCAGCCACATAAAGCGGACGCTTCGACTTCGACAAGTCCTTGTTCTGAACCTCGAAACCGCCTTTCTCCTGCTTGTCGGAAGCGTTCTCACCATAAATGGGGTCAGCCTTCACCAGCTCGGCAAATTTCTCCTGCACGTTATAGTCGGAGCCTTTCTCGATGCGGAGCGCGGCGAGAATCTGGCTGCGCTTGTCGTTAGCCACATTGTCATCCTGCGTGGGTTTCAAGGCTGATGCCACGAAAGCCAGGAGGAACGCCACGATAATCACCATGACGGATGCATATATAATCGTATATGCGTTACCGTTTGTATTCAGTTTTCCCATAGTCTCAGCCCTCCTTCACTTTAACGGCACGCTTAGCGCGCTTGTTGATATTACGTTGAACCACACAGTAGTCGATGAGCGGTGCGAACACGTTCATCAGCAGGATAGCAAGCATCATGCCCTCCGGGTAGCCCGGGTTAAGCACACGGATAATGATAGCCATCACACCGATGAGGAATCCGTAGATCCACTTTCCACACTCAGTGCGGGCAGAAGTCACAGGGTCGGTGGCCATAAACACGGCACCGAAGCAGAAGCCACCCACTGTGAGGTGCTCATACCACTGGAAGTTGTCAGCCACCTTATCCTTGAAGATGAACGCCATAAGCGCGCCACCCACAAACACAGAGAGCATCGTCTTCCAGCTAGCCACCCCCGTGATGAGGAGCAGAGCCGCTCCGAGTGCGACAGCGATGACGCTGGTCTCACCGATAGAGCCAGGCATGATACCAGTGATGGTGTCCATGAAATCAGTGGTCACCGCCACCGGCTTGTCAGCCGTGTTGGCAGCGAGCTCTCCGAGCGGTGTAGCCATGGAATAGGCATCCACATTACCGCTCACACCCGTGATGCAGTCCCAATAGTTCTGGTTCACCCACACCTTGTCGCCCGACATGGTTGACGGATAAGAGAAGAAAAGGAACGCGCGTGTGACGAGTGCGACGTTGAAGATGTTCATACCTGTACCTCCGAAGATTTCCTTGGCGAAAATCACGGCAAAAGCAGTTGCGACTGCGATAATCCACAGCGGGCAGTTGATTGGCACAATCATCGGTATGAGGATACCGCTTACGAGGAATCCCTCATGAATTTCCTCGTTTTTCCATTGCGCCACAGTGAACTCGATGCCCAGACCGACGAGATAGCTAACCACGATTTTCGGCAGTACGGCACCCAGTCCGTAGAAGAAGCTGCTCCAGAAGGTGGGGGCCTCGCCGTTGGCGATGTAATGCCAATAGCCAACGTTCCACATGCCGAATAGCAGAGCCGGGGTAAGCGCCATCACAACAAACGACATGATACGTTTCGAGTCGATCGCATCATGTATATGGGCTCCTTTGGCTTTCGCCGTGTCGTTCGGGACATACATGAACGTCTCGAATCCGTCGAACACGGAACGGAAAGCATGGAGCTTTCCGCCCTCCTGGAAGGAAGGCTTAATCTTGTCGAGAAATTTTCTTAAACCCATTATTGTTATTTATGATTTAAATATTTACGATTTATGATTTTCAGTTGAGAGATTGGAGTCTTTAGGGACTTTTAGGACTCTAAACCACTGAAAAAACTAACAACAAATATCATGCATTCTCCTTTCGCAGCATGTCGAGTCCCTCGCGCACGATGCGCTGCAGCTCGAGCTTGGAGCTGTCGACAAACTCAGCCATTGCAAAGTCCTCGGGCGCCACCTCATAGATGCCTAGCGCCTCCATGCGGTCGATGTCGCCTGCGATAATTGCCTTGATAAGCTGCTCAGGCATGATGTCCATGGGGAACACACTCTCGTATTCGCCCGACATGATGCAATGGCGGTAGCCGCCTTTGATGCGGGCGTCGCACACATATTCCTTCTTCTTTCCCTGTAGCCATGAGAAGTAGGTACGGCTGGCAGAGAACTGCTTCAGACGCGGCATGATCCAACCGAACGCCTCGTTCGCGTCGTCCCCCTCCGGGATGGCAGTCACCTCGGTGGTGTGAGCCTGTAGGAAGTCTTTCGTCTCCACTTTCGTGCCTGTGAGCGGATTGCCGTCGATCAGACGCACTTTCTTGTCGGTTTTCACGTTCTCACAGACAATGTCGCCAATCTGCTGGCCTACGGTCACCTTCGCATAGCAGGGATTCACCATCTCGCTGCCTGCAACCGCGATCACACGTGAGAAATCCACTTTTCCCGTGAGCACCACCTTACCGATGAAAATCAGCTCCTCGGGACCGATGGTCCAAACCACCTCACCCTTGTTGACCGGGTTGACATGGTTGATCTGCACGCCCACATTACCAGCGGGACATTTTCCGTCGAACACCGTCACCTTGGCATTCTCAGCTTTCAGGATAGCAACCGCAGCACCACGCTTAGCGCCCAAATAGACAGGAGCGATCTTAGCCAGCGCGTCGATTCCAGCCTGGAACGCACCCTCATTGCCTTTCAGCGCCACCTCGAAGTCGGCAGCAAGGGGCATGTCGCAGAAAGTGGAGCAGAAGATGGCTTTCGGCTTATCGTCAGGACATGCCGTCACCGCGTAGGGCCGCTGGTTGATGTAAGCAAAGAGTCCGGCATCGAGCAGCAGCTTCATCACATCGTCTGCAGTGGCTTTCGAGAGATCAAGCTTCCCGAACTCCACATAGCTCTGCTTTGCGTCAGCCTCCACCTGGATGCTCAGCACTTTGCGGCGGTCGCCCCGTTCCACGGCCACAACTTTGCCGCTGACAGGAGACGTGAACTTCACTTCCGGATGCAGTTTGTCGACAAACAACGCATCCCCGGCCTTCACCGTCGCACCTTCTTTCACCACCACTTTCGGCTTCACCCCCACAAAAGCATCTGGCACGAGCCCATACACTTTCGATGACTTTGGCGTTGTGATTTCCGATGACGGCTTTCCTGCGAGATTGACAGTAAGACCTTTCTTAAGTTTGATTACATTCGCCATAAATTAAAAATATTGTTTTGAGAATATATACCTTCTTTCTTACATATTTTAAAATGCAAAGTTACAAAATAAATCGCATAATCAAGAACACAAAAACAAGATTTTTTAAAAAATGTAAAAATTTGCAGCCTATAAAAAACATCTGCGACTGATTGCAAACACCATGTTGCAAATTTATCTGAAGTAAAAAAGGGAGTAAAAAAGGAAGTAAAAAAGGAAGTAAAAAAGGGAGTTATAAAAGGGAGTTAACGAGCCTAGGCTCGTGGACGATAGTTTTCCAATGATTAATCGATATTAGAATCACTCAAAAAATAAACAGAACTTAATAATTATCAGCTTTTTCAAATACTTGCGAAAATTGAATATATGCATTGAAGAAGACAGAAATAAAACAAAGAAACCGGTTTTCCTATGGAAGCATATACACTTCATGGAAAAACCAGTTTCTTTTTCACTTATGAGTATCATTTATACTGATGAAATACTGATTACGGATGATAGGGCGACGGATTCAAATCCGGGTATTTCTGTGAAGGCCCGTATTTGTTTGTGCCTTTGTTGCTGTCGGTGCAGTTGAACACCAGGAACATAATCCAGATGGCAACAGCAGCCAGGAAGAAAATCAGGATGACAGAGCCTGGAATGTTCAAGATTGGATAAAAACTCTGGAAAACAGAAACGTCGATTCCCTGCTCACGATACACAGTAAGTACTTCTGGCACATTGTATATCATATACACAATCAAATAGAATAAACAAACATAGAAGCACACCGTGCTGAGCACCTGCAGCCAGATTAACTGTCCGCTTTTGCCTATGTCGTGGAGACGGCGGCACTGAAGCGCGAACGTAGGAACAATCAAGACAATCGAAACCAGATAATATAGCTGCGTTGCTCCGACAAGACTGAAAACCAGGCTCAACAGAACCTGAAACAGATACACATACCAGAACTCAGAGCGGCGTGAACGCCCCGTGAACGTAGCAAATTGGGTGAAAAACAGCTTGACGCTCTCGATAAAACCAGGCTGCGGACCAATGGTCGGGGGATTATAAGGAGGAAACGGACCATGCATGGGGCCGGGAAGCGGGCCGGGAGGCGGACCAGGCTGACCACCACCGGGGTTATAGCCATAAGGATTCTGTTGTCCCCCCTGCTGATGAGACTGACCACCGTATGTATTTGGCTGACCACCCTGCTGATAAGGCTGACCACCGTATGTATTTGGCTGACCTCCCTGTGGAGGATTAGGTTGACCACCTTGAGAATTAGACAGACCACCATTCTGACCCATCTGCTGTGTCTGCTCAGGATCGTTCCACCATTGATTGTTGTCGTTCATAAAGCAGTTGTTTTTCGTGTTTTGTTTTCAAATTATAAGCAAAGTTACAAAAAAAACATAAATCATTAAGCAAAATCGTAAAAATCTTTGTATCTTTGCAAATATTTTCGTCTTACGCTGACAAAATGACGGGATTACAACGGATAACGAACATCCAAAAACGGTACAGAAGAATCCCGAAAGCCGGAATATCCGGAGAGACAAGACAATCCAAAAAGACTGAGAAAACGGATAACTCGGGAAAATCAAGAACCCCAACTAAAATAATACTCTACCCTTATGAGACACCTGGTACACAAACTCATCCTCGCCGTGGCAGTCATTTTCCTGCCACTATTCGCATACGGGCAAAGTGAGATATACCCCCAGCATTTCGACCTGGAGGAAGTCACCTTGTTGGACTCACCTTTCAGGACCGCCATGCAGACCAACAACAAGCTGCTGCTGCAATACGATGTGGACAGACTGCTCACTCCGTTCATCCGTGAGGCGAAGCTCACCGGCAAGGACGGAAAATACAAGTACTGGCTCTCACAGCATCCCAGTTTCTCCAACTGGGGACTCGACAGCTGGTCGCTTGAGGGACACGTGGGAGGTCATTATCTCACCGCCCTGGCCCTGGCCTACGCCGCCGCCACCGATGAGACTACAAAGACGAAGATGAAGGAACGTCTCGACTATATGCTTGACATACTGAAAGACTGCCAGGATGCCTACACCGGCAACACAGCCGGCATGGAGGGATTCATCGGAGGTCAGCCCATTACGCAGATATGGACCGGGCTCTATGCCAACAACCTCGAACCGTTCCGTCAGTACGGCGGATGGGTGCCGTTCTACTGTCAGCATAAGGTGCTCGCCGGCCTGCGCGACGCATGGATTTACACCGGCAGCGAGCTGGCAAGAGACTTGTACAAGGGCGTGTGCGACTGGTCGGTGAAAGTGGTGAGCAGACTCAGCGACAGCGACATGCAGAATGTGTTAGGCTGGGAGCACGGAGGCATGAACGAAACCCTCGCCGACGCCGCCGCGCTTTTCGGCGAGAGCAAATACCTCACCGCCGCCGTGAAATACAGCCACAAGTACATGATTGACAACATGCAGACGCTCAACAAGGCCTTCCTTGACGGAAAGCACGCCAACACACAGGTGCCCAAATACATCGGGTTTGAGCGTATCTGCCAGGAATATCTCAGGAAAGGAAACAGCACCGCAGCCAATTCCTACAAGAAAGCTGCTCACAACTTCTGGAAAGACGTGGCAGAGAACCGCACCGTCTGCATCGGAGGCAACAGTGTCAGCGAGCATTTCCAGTCGGCTGCCAACGGCGCACAATACATTAACAACCTGGAGGGTCCGGAGAGCTGTAACTCCAACAACATGCTTAAACTCAGCGAAATGCTGTTCGACGAAACCCACGATGCAGCCTACGCTGACTTCTACGAGAGCACAACCTGGAACCACATCCTCTCAACCCAGGACCCCAAAACCGGAGGCTACGTGTATTTCACCACGCTGCGTCCCCAGTCCTACAGAATCTACTCACAAGTGAATAAGGGCATGTGGTGTTGCGTGGGCACAGGCATGGAGAACCACGCCAAATACGGACATTTCATCTACACCCACACCGAGGACAACCAGACACTCTATGTCAACCTCTTCACCGCCTCGAAACTGAACAACAAGCATTTCGCCCTCACTCAGCAGACCCAGTTCCCCTACGAGCAGGGCACAACCATCACCATCGACAAGAGCGGTGAATACACGCTGGCAGTGCGTCATCCCGCATGGGCAGGCGAGGAGTTCAGCGTGAGTGTGAACGGAGCGGCGGTCAACGTGGCAGTTGAGAAAGGAAAAGCCTCATACGTCAGCATTAACCGTCAATGGAATCAAGGTGATGTAGTGAAAGTCAGCCTGCCGATGAGCCTACGCTATGAGGAATGTCCGAATTACACCGATTATATCGCATTCAAATACGGTCCTATCCTACTTGCTGCCCAGACCACAGCCGCATCCGCCACAGAGGCGAGGAATACGGGCCTGAAATATGAGAGTCTGAAAAACGAATACGCAGGCGAGGGACGTATGGACCATTCACCCGGCGCGATGGCAAGCAGTCTCAGCCTGCAGTCAGCCCCTCTGCTGATAGGCGAGCGCAGCGGAGTGCTCAGCAGAATCACAGAGAATGACCAGAGCGCATCGACCCTCACCTTTGACATCGACGCGTCGAGCGATAAGAGCACCGGCGGATGGACCACGCTCAAACTCGTTCCTTTCTACTCCATACACCACGCACGCTACCAGTGCTACTGGTATCAGCAGACCGAAGAAGGTTATGCGCAGAGCGACATGGGCAAAGCCGACGCCGAGGCAGCATTGATAAACGCCAGGACCGTGGATTATGTCGCCACAGGCGAGCAACAGAGCGAGGCAGGCCACGACGCGGTCTATAAAAACTCATCGAGCGGTCCCTATCAGAACGAAACTTACCGCGACTGCTCACAGGGCGGCTATATCCAATACACCCTTGCCAATCCCGACCACCTCACCGACAGTCTGTCGATACTCTGCCGGTTCACCACCGCCGACAAAGACCGCAAATGCAACATCTATATCGACGGCAAGCTGCTAGTGGAGGGCTACACCATACCGTCGTCGCAGAAAGGCGCGAACAGCAACGGATTCTACAACATCGAATTCCCGCTCGCAAAAAAATACCTTCTCGATGATTCAGGCAACGTGAAAGACAAACTGGTGTTCAAGATTGAGCCGGCAGGCACCTACCATGCCCCGGGATTATACTTCCTACGGCTGATGAGAGGCTACAACGACCACGAATATGTGTTCTACGCGCCCAACTGGGTGACGGGCGACGCAGGCCGTGTCGCACAGAGCAACATCAGTTACGACACGGCAGAAAACACCATCACCATCAAAGCGACAGGCGACAACAACGTTTGCCTGTCGCTTGATTATAAGAACTGCGAATATTACGTCACTGGAACCAAGCAATTTCTCGTGGTGAAAGGAAAGGGCCTGAGCGCCACCAGCAGCAAAAGCTACCTGTGGTGGCTCAACGGAGTGAACAAAGGCAGCAGCGTACAGCCCACAACCAGAAAACGGACCGACGATGGCGAGATGGTGATAGCCTGGAAGCTGTCATCCACCAATCTCGACGGCAACTGTCAGGGTGACCGATGGAGCATCTGCGAGGGCATGACTATCTTCGGACTGACCGCCGTGAGCGGAACCGCAGAAATCAGCTATATCGGTTTTGAGACCTCAGTTGAAGACTATCTTGAGAAGATTAAACGGATTCCCGGAGATGTCAACCTCGACAAGGTTGTGAATATCAGCGATGTCGTGGCCATCATCAACCAAATGGCAGGAACTGCGGTTTATAAATACGCTGACGTCAACGCCGACACGAAAGTGGATATCTCCGATGTCGTGGCGGTTATCAATATTATGGCAGAGAGCAGTAATTAATTTTTCAGATGTCTTTAGAGTCCTTAAAGTCTTTAAAGTCTTTAGAGTCCCTACAGGCATCACCATCAACACTCAACTCTAATCATTACACTATATAAGATGAAACGATTATTATTAGGCGACGAGGCCATCGCACTGGGAGCACTCCATGCAGGACTGTCCGGCGTGTATGCCTATCCCGGCACCCCGTCCACAGAGATTACAGAGTTTATCCAGTCAGACCCGCTGGCAAGAGAACGTAAGGTTCACAGCCGCTGGTGTACGAACGAGAAGACGGCTATGGAAGCCGCTCTCGGCATGTCGTTCATGGGCAAGCGCGCCCTCGTGTGCATGAAGCACGTGGGCCTGAACGTATGCGCCGACCCGTTTGTGAACTCCGGCATCACCGGTGTTAACGGCGGTGTGGTTGTGCTTGTGGCAGACGACCCATCGATGCACTCGTCGCAGGACGAGCAGGACAGCCGTTTCTACGGCAAATTCGCCATGATTCCGACATTTGAGCCCAGCTCTCAGCAGGAGGCATACGACATGATGTCGGCGGCGTTCGATTATTCAGAACAGCAGAAGCTGCCGGTGCTTATGCGCGTAGTGACACGAATGGCACACTCCAGAGCCGCCGTGGAGGTGGCAAGTGAGCCCCGTCAGGAGAACGAGCTGAACTACAACGCTGAGGCAAGCCACTGGGTGCTTCTGCCGGCAAACGCACGCAAACGTAACATCACGCTGACCAGCCAGCAGGCAACCCTGGAGGCTGACGCTCAGCAGTCGCCATACAACCGCTATATCGACGGCAAAGACAAGTCGATGGGCATCATCGCAAGCGGAATCGCCTTCAACTATGTGAATGAGTGTTTCCCTGAGGGAAGCCCCTACCCTATCCTGAAAATCTCCCAGTATCCGCTGCCGAAAGCATTGGTACGCCAGCTGTGCGAGTCATGCGACAGCGTGCTTGTGGTGGAAGACGGACAGCCGTTCATCGAGGACATGCTCCGTGGCGTGATGCCGGGCAACACTGTGGTGAAAGGCCGTCTGACCGGTGAGCTGCCCCGTACAGGCGAGCTGACTCCCGACGTGGTAAGAAAAGCATTGGGTCTGCCTTCAGAGGAATGCTTTGCACCCTGTGAGGACGTGGTGCCACGTCCGCCGGCACTCTGTCAGGGCTGTGGTCACCGCGACGTATATACCGCACTCAACAAGGTGCTGCTCGACTATAAGAACCCGCGCGTGTTCGGTGATATCGGCTGCTACACCCTCGGATTCCTCCCGCCTTTCCATGCCATCCACTCATGCGTGGACATGGGAGCCAGCATCACGATGGCAAAAGGTGCAGCCGACGCAGGACAATGGCCGGCAGTGGCTGTCATCGGCGACTCCACCTTCACCCACAGCGGCATGACAGGGCTGCTCGACGCCATCAACGAGAACGCCAACATCACCGTCATCATCAGCGACAACCTCACCACGGGCATGACCGGAGGCCAGGACTCCGCCGGCACCAACAAGTTTGAGGCCATCTGCCGCGGACTCGGATTGAGCGATGAGCATCTGCATGTGGTGGTTCCGCTGCCGAAGAACATGGATGAAATCACACGCATCATCAGGCAGGAGATTGAATACCAGGGCACATCCGTGATAATCCCGCGCCGCGAGTGCATCCAGACTTTCCAGCGTCATCTCAAACAGAAAAAAGCCAAGTGATTTACGATTTACAATTTACGATTTATTTGGAAATTAATCTGTTTAGCTGTTTTTCAAGCTATAGCGGATAATGGTAATAAATAAAAAGAACAATCATGAAATCAGATATCATATTATGCGGCGTAGGAGGACAGGGAATCCTCTCCATCGCCACGGTCATCGGCGAGGCAGCCATGAACGAGAACCTGTATATCAAACACGCTGAGGTACACGGGATGTCGCAGCGCGGCGGTGACGTGCAGAGCAACCTGCGCATCTCCTCCGGCCCTATCAACAGCGACCTGATTGCCAAAGGCAGTGCCGACGTGATTATATCCATGGAGCCGATGGAGGCTCTCCGCTATCTGCCTTATCTCAAGAAAGAAGGTTGGATCATCACCTCCTCCACTCCCTTTGTCAACATCCCCAACTATCCCGACATGGAGAAAATCAACGCTGACCTCGACCAGCTGCCCAACGTCATCAAAATCGACATAGAGCAGATGGCCAAGGACAACAACATCCCGCGCTCAGCCAACATCATCCTGCTCGGAGCTGCCCAGAAAGCCCTGGGCATCGAATACCAGAAGCTGGAGACAGCCATCCGCAGCATCTTCGGCCGCAAGGGCGAAGCCGTAGTGGAAGCCAATATCAAAGCGCTGGCGCTTGGGAAGGAGGCACAGAAATAGTATTTTTAGTTGTTAGTTTTTGAGTTTTTTTATCGTGATTACGTGATAACGAGATAACGTGATAATAAATAACGAGATAACGAGACAACGAGTCTTAAACTCAAGATCCCAAACCCCCGAAAAATGAACACTCCAATAGATAAAAGCCTGGTTGACGGCATCATCAGCGAGCTGGGCATCCAGGATTTCGCGAAAGCGACCATCCGCGAGGTGAAACTCACCGCTTCCATCGCCGAGAAGAGGTCTGGCGTAGAATTCATCAAGATGGAAATGGGCATCCCCGGCCTGCCGGCATCAAAAGTGGGCGTGAAAGCTCAGATTCAGGCATTGAGGAACGGCATCGCCAACCTCTACCCCAACATCCAGGGCCTGCCGGAGCTGAAGCAGGAGGCATCGCGTTTCATCAAGGCATTCATCGGCATCGACATCAGCCCGGAAGGCTGCGTGCCGGTGTGCGGCAGCATGCAGGGCACCTTCGCCTCGTTCCTCACCTGCTCGCAGTGCGACAAACGGAAGGACACCGTGCTGTTTATCGACCCTGGTTTCCCTGTGCAGAAAATGCAGCTGCAGGTGATGGGTGTGAAATACAAGACCTTCGACGTCTATCACTTCAGAGGCGACAAGCTGGAGGAAAAATTAGAGAGCTATCTGAAAAAAGGTAATATCTGCGCCATCGTCTATTCCAACCCAAACAACCCGTCGTGGATATGCATGACGGAGGACGAGCTGAAGACCATCGGCACACTCGCCACGAAATACGACGCCATCGTGATGGAAGACCTCGCATATTTCGCCATGGATTTCCGCAAAGACCTCAGCACCCCGTTCCAGCCGCCCTATCAGGCCACCGTGGCACGCTACACCGACAACTACATGCTGCTCATCAGCGGTTCGAAGGCATTCAGCTATGCCGGCGAGCGTATCGGTGTGACCTGCATCAGCGACAAGCTGTTCCACCGTCATTTCGACGACCTTGCCAACCGCTACGAGGGGCTGCCTTTCGGACCGGTGTTCTCCACGCGTATGCTCTACGCGCTGTCATCGGGCACCAGCCACTCTGCGCAGTTCGCCATGGCAGCCATGCTCAAGGCCGCAGCCGACGGCGACTACGATTTCCGCAGCGACATCAGCGAATATGCCCGCCGTGCCCACAAGCTCAAGGAGATATTCTGCCGCCACGGATTCCATGTGGTCTATGACAAAGACCTCGACCAGCCCATCGCCGACGGCTTTTATTTCACCATCGGCTATCCGGGCATGACCAGCGGACAACTGGCCCATGAGCTGATGTACTACGGCGTGAGCGCCATCAGCCTGGTCACCACAGGCTCGGAACAGGAGGGTCTGCGTGTCTGCACCTCCTTCATCGAGGACCATCAGTATGAACAATTAGAAGAAAGAATGCAAATCTTCGAGGAGAATAATAAATAATTAAAAATCAGTTTTTAGCACCAAGTTCATAGAGACTTAAAACTAAAAACTAAAAAGAAAGAACTCAATTATGATTTTCAATCCCAAAATGGAGTGTATGCCCAGAGAGGACATGCATAAGCTGCAGAGCGAGAGGCTGTGCAAAATCGTGAAATACTGCTATGAGCGCGTGCCGTTCTACAAAAAGAAGATGGACCGTCTCGGTCTCTCTCCCGACGACATCAAAAGCATCGACGATGTTGTGAAACTGCCTTTTACCACCAAGACCGACCTTCGCGATGAATATCCTTTCGGCCTGCAGGCTGTTCCGATGAGTGAGGTGAGAAGAATACACGCATCGTCGGGTACGACCGGCAAACCCGTAGTAGCCACCTACACCGACCACGACATCGAGATGTGGTCAGAGGGTGTGGCTCGTGTGATGAGCTGCGGAAACGTAGGCAAAGGCGACGTCATCCAGGTGTCATACGGATATGGGCTTTTCACCGGTGGACTGGGTGCCCACGACGGCGCCAACAAAGTGGGAGCCATCCAGCTGCCTACTTCCGCAGGAAACTCAGAGAAGCAGATCATGCTCATGCAGGATTTCGGTTCGACCGTGCTGGCATGCACACCCTCATACGCACTCCATCTCGCTGAACGTATAGAGCAGAGCGACAAGGTAGACATCAACAACATGAAGCTGCGTGTTGGCTTCTTCGGTGCAGAGCCATGGACAGAGGGCATGCGCAAAGAACTGGAAAACAAGCTCCACATCAAGGCATTCGATATTTACGGTCTGACCGAGATGAGCGGTCCAGGCGTGGGCGGCGAATGCGAGGAGCAGAACGGCACCCACCTCTGGGAGGATATGTTCTACCCTGAGATTATCAATCCTGACACACTGGAGCCATGCGCACCAGGTGAGTTTGGAGAGCTCGTATTCACATCGCTGTGCAAGGAAGCAATGCCGATTATCCGCTACCGCACCCGCGACCTCACCCGCCTGATTTACGAGCCATGCAAATGCGGCCGCACTGCCGTGCGAATGGACAAGATTCTCGGCCGAAGCGACGACATGCTGATTGTCCGCGGTGTGAACGTGTTCCCTTCAACCATCGAGGCCATCCTCACCGAATTCCCGGTGTTCACACCACAATATTTCATCACAGTTGACCGTAAGAACAACGAGGATATGTTCGACCTCGACGTGGAACTGCGCAACGAGTTCTTCTCGCCCAACCCGTCGAAGCAGATGCCGTTCATCAAGCCGCTCTACGACCGTATCGTCAGCGTGGTGGGCATCAAGCCGAACATTCACATCAAAGAGCCTAACAGCATAGCCCGCTCTATCGGCAAAGCAAAGCACGTGAACGACAAACGTAATTTCCACAGATAAGTAGTTGTTAGCTTTTTAGTTGCCCTTAAAGTCCCTAAAGACCTTAAAGTCCTTAAAGACCCTTAAGTCCCTATAGGCATCAATCTATCTCTTAATTTTAACTCCCCAATTAATCTAAACCCATTATCCCAATGGACTACAAATCAGAATACCTACATCCCCAGTTCGAGGCGCTCAGCCGTGAGGAGCTGGAGAAGCTGCAGTTAGAACGGCTGCAGGCAACTGTGCGTCACTGCATGAACTCCCCGTTCTACAAGCAGCGGTTCGAGGAATGCGGACTGAAACCGGAGGACATCAAGAGCCTCGACGACATCCGCAAGATTCCGTTCACCACCAAGCAGGATCTGCGCGACACCTATCCGTTCGGCATGGCCAGTGTGCCGCTCACCAAGTGTGTGCGTCTGCACTCGTCATCCGGCACAACCGGCAACCCCACCGTGATTCTGCACACTCAGAAAGACCTCGACGAATGGGCGAATGCCGTGGCGCGCTGCCTGTGGATGGTAGGTCTGCGTCCTGACGACGTGTTCCAGAACTCATCCGGCTATGGTATGTTCACCGGTGGACTCGGATTCCAGTATGGAGCTGAGCGCCTGGGTGCGCTGACCGTTCCCGCCGCCGCCGGCAACTCACTCCGCCAGATAAAGTTTATCAAGGACTTCGGCACCACCGCCATCCATGCCGTGCCAAGCTATGTGACCCGCCTCTATGAAGTGATGCGGGAGCAGGGTGTTGACCCGCGCCGCGACACGAAGCTGAAAGTGCTCGCCATCGGTGCTGAGCCCCACTCGGAGGAGCAGCGTAAGCGCATCGAGGACATGCTCGGCGTGAAAGCCTATAACTCGTTCGGAATGAGTGAGATGTGCGGACCAGGTGTCGGATTTGAGTGTAAAGAGCAGAATGGTCTCCATTTCTGGGAAGACTACTACATCGTTGAGATTGTTGACCCGGAGACCTTAGAGCTAGTTCCTGACGGAGAGATCGGTGAGCTGGTGCTCACCACGCTCAACCGTGAGGCTATGCCGCTGCTGCGCTACCGCACCCGTGACCTCACCCGTGTGCTCGGACGCACCTGTCCTTGCGGACGTAACCATATCCGTCTTGACCGCATGAAAGGCCGCAGCGACGACATGATGGTGCTCCGCGGCGTGAATATCTTCCCTATTCAGATTGAGAAGATTCTCATGCAGTTTGAGGAGCTTGCCAACAACTACCTCATCACGCTGACCACCGACGAGGACAACGACAACATGACTGTGGAGGTGGAACTCGACAAGTTTGACGACGACTACGGTCGTCTCCAGAAACTGGAGAAGGAAATCCGCCGCCGTCTGAAAGACGAGATTCTCCTCACTCCGTTCGTCCGCCTCGTGCCGAAAGGCTCGCTCCCCGTCAGCGAGGGCAAAGCCGTCCGCGTGGTTGACAAGAGGACGGTGTATCAATAATTAATAGGAAGTTTTATTCCTGCGGAATAGGAAGTAAAAGAGGAATGACAACCCAAATACAATACTATCTTCTACTCTAACTCCCGCATAATTAAATCTGTAAATCGTAAATCTGTAAATAAAAATGACTATCCATCAGATATCCATTTTCATTGAGAACCGTTCCGGCACGATGATAAAGGTGCTGGAGGTACTCAAGCAGGCAGGCATCGACCTGATTGCCTCCACTGTGGCAGACACCACCGAGTACGGTATCTACCGCATCATCTGCTCGGAGCCGTTGCGTGCCCACGACGAGCTGCAGAAAGCCGGCATCGTTGTCACCATCTCCGAAGTGTTTGCACTCGAACTTGACAACAAGCCAGGACGTGCTGCCGACGCTGTCCGTATTTTCAGTGAGGCAGGCATCAACCTCTCCTACATGTATTCGTTCCTGCTCAACGGCAAGGGCATCCTCATTTTCCGTACAGACGACAACGACAAGGCGAAGGCCGTCATCCAGGAAAAAGGGCTGAAATACATCGAAGAGCCCAACCTCGCAGGACTGGCATAAACAGCCGTTCAGCAGAAACACAGAATATAAAAAGATGCGTCGGAATGCAATCTGACGCATCTTTTTTATTTGTTTTCACACCAATAAAATAAATTTATGTCCTTAAAAATGTTGACAAACGCATTTTTATGTCCTTAAAAATGTTGACGAGCGCATTTTTACGTCCTTAAAAATGTAACCAGGCACTATTATGTTCGTTTTTATATTATGCATATAGAAACTGGTGGAAGCCCTATTGGGTTCGGCTGGGGGCGTGGTCGTCCCGACCGCGTCAGCCGTCGAGGGCTAAATGCCCGAAAACGGATGAAATAAAAAGCCATCTGCATAGCTACTATAAACTACAAACTATAAACTTTAAACTAAAAAGATGCCCGAAGACGGGTGTATAAAAATCGATTGAAAATAATAAAAATACCGCCAATTTATTCTTATCTTAGAATAATTTACTTTATCTTTGTAAAAACTAAAACCTAACAAAAATGAATATTTCAAATCACTATACTGATGCAAGCGTAAACCAGTTAGAAACAACATCACCTCCGTCTGAATCTGAAAAAGAAAACAACCCCTACCGTCATTCCCGTGGTTTTCTTCCGCACATTGAGAACAAACAAATTCAATTCCTTACATTCCGGCTATACGATTCCGTCCCCCAAAAAGTAATACAACAATGGAAAGTACTGCTTGCAAATGAAGAAGAGAAAGTCAGGAACAAGTCATTTGAAGAAGAAGAACGCTTACGTCATCTTATCGACCAGTATGAAGATGCCGGATATGGAAATTGTTTCCTGAATGACAGCAGAGTCGCTTCAACGGTGGAAAGCGCACTGAAATATTACGACGAAAAACGTTATACTCTCCTACGCTGGTGCGTCATGCCTAATCATGTTCATGTGCTGATTGAGATAAAAACAGGCTGGTCGCTATCATCCATTTTAAGCTCTTGGAAGTCATTTTCCGCACATGAGGCAAACCGTTTTTTAGGACGAAACGGGCAGTTCTGGATGACCGAATATTACGACAGGTATATTCGCACTGCGGAACAACTCATGAAGACAGTCACTTATATTGACTACAATCCCGTAAAAGCCAATCTGTGTAATACACCAGAAGAATGGGAATGGGGGACAAAACCGGAATATCTTGGAAGAATCAGGGATTATGACCAAGATCTGATACGGTTGGACAGCATGAATGATTGAAGGCAGTTCATAGTCTTTGGAGTTTGAATAGGAGTTTGACTAGGGTTTAGACCGTGCTCCGCCGGTCTAATGTGCGGCCGGGACGGCCACTATCCCAGCCTATACCTATCGGGCTACTGACGGTTACAGTAACCAGTGGAAGCTCTATTGGATTCGGCTGGGGGCGTGGTCGTCCCGACCGCGTCAGCCGTCGAGGGCTCGATGCCCGAAGACGGGTGTAAGAAGAATGACGGCACTTCTGTATTCATAGTGGAGAAGATGATGTTTGACTGTGCTTCGCCAGTCAGATGTGCGGCCGGGACGGCCACTATCCCAGCCGATGACTATCGAGCGACGGACGGTTACTGAAACCGGTGGAAGTACAAAAGGCTTAGGCTGGGGGCGTGGACGTCCCGTCCGCGTCAGCCGTCGA
>JAEEGL012764255.1_pt1 | contig 17232 bp, 14 predicted proteins | sample 9134231 | NCBI WGS metagenome assembly JAEEGL01 (sample SAMN16246548, study PRJNA631951) | gut metagenome | biome: gut microbiome; feature: rumen; material: fiber-attached | host: Bos | place: Iran: Karaj | collected 2018-10
CATCAACAGCACGAGTGCGATGATGAATGAGCGGAGACCCTTCTCGATGGATTCCTTACCCAGCGACGGGCCAATCACGCTCTCGCTAGCTACATTGACACGTGCTACCATCTTACCAGACTCGAGCACGTTAGCAAGGTCACCAGCCTCCTCAACGGTGAAGCGACCGCTAATCTGCGAGCGACCACCGTCGATCTGACTGTTCACATTGGGGAAGGAGTAAACCTGGTCGTCGAGGACGATGGCGATAGCCTTGCCGATGTTCTGACCGGTGATGCGGCTCCACTGACGTGCGCCCTCATCGTTCATGGTCATCGACACGACCTGACCCTGCAGGTTGTCAAATTCACTGGTTGCGCGGGTAACGACGTCACCGTTCAGAACGGGCTGGCCGTTTACCGTGCGCAGTGCGACGAGCTGGAATACCTCGTGGCCACCCTGCATCTTCTCGGGCTTTACAGTCCAAGCGAGCTTCAGGTCGGCGGGAAGGATAGTCTTAGCGATCGGCGATTTGATGATGGCATTGACAGCAGCAGTGTCACCGGTAGCCACATAACCCACAACGGGAGAGCCGGCCTGTCCGCTCATCAGAGCCTCAAAGCCCGTGAGCTGAGCCAGGGTGAGCTCACCTTCCTTAGCGGCGGGAGCCTTCTCCTGAGCCTTGGCAGCAGTGTCGGCAGCAGCCTTAGCCTCGGCGGTCTCGGCGGGAGCCTCGGCTTTAGTCGTGGTGTCGGCAGCAGCGGTCTCGGCCTCGCTGACGGTCTTGTTGGCCTTGGCCTGGTCGCTCAACTGACGCAGAGCGCCAGCAACGTCGGCGAGAGTATAGGTCTCGTAGAACTCCAGGTTAGCAGCACCCTGTAACAGTTTGCGCACGCGCTCGGGTTCTTTCACACCCGGGAGCTCGAGCAGGATGCGGCCAGTGCTCTGCAGCTTCTGGATATTGGGTTGCACCACGCCAAAGCGGTCGATACGGTTGCGCAACACCTTGTAGGAGTTGTCGACCATAGCGTTGACCTCGTCGTTGAGGATGCTCTGCACCTCAGCGTCGGTGGCGTTGGGCTTAGCCTTCACGTTCTCGATGTTGCGGAAGATCTGAGCTAAGCTGCCCTCGGGAGCCAGCTTCTTGTACTCCTTGCAGAAGGAGCCCACGAAGTCGTCTTGAGCGGTCTGGTTATTGGCCACGTTGTCGATAGCCTGGTTAAACTTCTTGTCCGGATTGTTGTTCGCGAGAGCGCGCAAAATGTCGGGCACCGAAATCTGCAGTGTCACGTTCATACCACCTTTCAAGTCAAGGCCGAGGCCTAACTCTTTCTCACGAACCTGCTGGAAGGTGTAGTAACCAAGGTACACCTTCTCATTGGCGAGGGAGTCCAGATACTCATTGAGTGCAGTCTTGTACTTCTCGTTGCTGGTGTCGGCGCTAGTGATGCCGGCAGCAGCGAGAGCCTTCTGCTCTGCCTTGTTCTGGTAGTGATTGCTCACAAACGTGAACGACAGATAGAAAGCGCAAATCAACAAAAGTGCAATGGTAAGGACTCGAATAAAACCTTTAGTTTGCATTTGATTTGTTAATTATTTAATTAAATTTTGTTAAATTTCACTTCAAACGTCTTTTTCAGCCTGCAAATATACATCATTTTCTGAAAGTGGGACATAAAAAAATCAAGTTTTTGCTTTTCACCTTATTAAAATCAAGGATAAACCTCCCTTTCCGGCCCCTTTTGGCCCCCCTTTTGGCGCTTTATCGGGCAAAAAAGGGCCACAGAGCCTAAGAGGCTGTTTCATGCGACTTTACTTGATTTGTCCAATAATTTGACAACATGAAGGGGAAAAACAGCCCTATAGCAATTATCGGCAGGAAAAACTTGGCATGAACCCGTTTCACATTATATATTTGTACTGCAATAATTTTCATGCCTGACCAGCCCCGTGTGAGCAAAAATGCCGGCTAAACCCATTTTGTGGCCATCGCGTGAAGCTTTTTGGCGGTTTGGCGCGTCTAATAGATGTAGAACAGAACAAAACAACATAAATACATGACACAACTCATGAGACCTATCGGTAAATTGATATTGGCTGGATGCCTGGCACTGGTGGCCGTTGGCGCGTCGGCCCAAGCGAGTACCTCGACCGACGAGAAGCCTTACACCTGGACGCTGCAGGAATGCATCGACTGGGCCAAGCAGCAGAACATCACCGTTCAGCGCAACAAGGTGAATGTGCGCACATCACAAGTCGCATTACAGGACGCCAAGGCAAACCGCTTGCCCACTGTCAACTTTTCTACCAGCCAGTATGTGAGCAACCGCCCCTTCCAGGAGAGCTATAGCGGCGTGATCGGCACCGAGGTGGTTTCGTTCAGCAACAAGAACAGCTACAGCGGCAACTACAGCGTGGATGCGTCGATGAATCTCTATAATGGAGGGCAGACCAAGAATAACATCAGGCTGGCCGAAATCAATTCCCAGATTGCCGAATTGCAGGTGCTGGCGAGCGAATTGGGCATCGAGGAGCAGATCACACAGCTTTACATACAGATCCTTTACTCGCAGGATGCCGTGAAGCATGACGATGAACTCATCGCCCTGGGCGAGGCGCAACTCGAACAAGCCCGCGCCCGGAAGCAGGCTGGACTGCTCAACAAGGCCGATGTGTCACAGTTCGAGTCACAACTGGCCCAGGACAAGTACCAGAAAGTCGCCGACGAGACCACCCTCGACGGCTTCCGCCTGCAGCTCAAGCAACTCATGGAACTTGACGGGGACGAGAACCTGTTGCTTGCCGACCCGGAATTGTCGGCCAACGTGCTGGCCGACCTGCCCGACAAGCAGACCGTGTTCCAGAATGCAGTCGCCTCGCGTCCCGAACTTAAGGCGCGACAACTGGCGATGGACAAGACCTATATCGACGAGGAGATTGCCAAGGCAGGCAGGAGGCCCGTGATTAATGCCAGTGCAGGCATCAGCACCACCAACTCCTCGGGCAACGGCAACATGTTCACCCAGTTGAAGAACCAGTGGAGCAACGGCATCGGCGTGTCGATGATTATCCCGATCTGGGATCATGGCAAGACCAAGAACGCCGTGGCCCGTGCCCGCCTAGAACGGGAAAACACCTATCTGGACATGGTCGAGACCCAGAAGAACCTGTGGAAGACCATCGAGAACTACTGGCTGCAGGCCCGCAACAGCCAGCAACGCTATATCGCTGCCCAGGAGAAAGTGGACTACTGCCGCCAGAGCTATGATCTGACCAGCGAGCAGTTCCGCCTGGGGCTAAAGAATATCGTCGAACTGACGCAGGACAAGACAAACCTGAGCACCGCTATCCAGCAGATGCTGCGAGCCAAGTATGAAGCCCTGCTCAATATGGCCCTGCTCAAGTACTACAACGGCGAGAGCATCAACTTCTGAATCCGACAACAAAACGATACATCATCATGAAGAAGAGAACAAAAATCATCCTGGCCCTGCTTGCCCTGCTCATTGTAGCAGGCATCATCGCAACGGTGGCCAACAAGGGCAAGAACGAGGTCATCAATTTCCAGACCACTCAAGTGGAGCCCGGCGACATCTCGACAACCATCACCGCCACAGGCACCATCGAGCCGGTCAAGACCGTCGATGTGGGTACACAGGTGTCGGGTATCGTCAAGCGCCTGTATGTGGACTATAACAGCGTGGTCAAGCGCGGACAGGTCATTGCCGAACTGGACCGCACCAACCTGTTGAGCGACCTCTCGTCGATGCAGGCCCACTTGCGCTCGGCACAAATTGAACTGGACTACCAGAAGAAGAACTACGCCCGTTATGCCGAGTTGAAGCAAAAGGACCTGGTGAGCCTGCAGGAGTATGACGTGGCACTGGAGAATTACCGCAAGGCGCAGGAAAGCGTCAGGATAGCGCAGCAGGATGTCGCCCGTGCAAAGACCAACTTGAGCTATGCCACCGTCTATTCGCCCATCGACGGCGTGGTCATCGGCAAGTCGGTCGAGGAGGGCCAGACCGTGGCATCGTCGTTCAGCACCCCGTCCATCTGCCGCATTGCCAAGGACCTGACCGACATGCAGTGCATTGCCAAGGTCGATGAGGCCGACATCGGCGAGGTGCGCGAGGGCCAGCGCGTGACGTTCACGGTCGATGCCTACCCCGACGACGTGTTCTCGGGCAGCGTCAAGCAGGTGCGCCAGAATCCCGTCACGACCAACAACGTGGTGACCTATGAGGTGGTCATCAGCGCTCCCAACGCCGACCTTAAGCTCAAACCCGGCCTCACCGCCAATATCACTATTTACACCCTGGAACGTAGCGGTGTCATGAGCGTTCCCGCAGCAGCCTTGCGCTTCACGCCCGAGCCCACCGTCTTTGGCAACAAGTATGACATCAAGGACACGACGGCCGAACACAAACTGTGGACGCTCGACGGCAACGTCCTCACGGCCCACAAGGTGGAGATCGGGGTAAGTGACGGTACTCGCACCGAGATCACCAGCGGACTTAAAGAAGGTACAACCGTTATCCAGAGCTTTGAAATAGGCGCTGCCACACAGCCCGACAAAAAAGACGCTGCCAAGAAAGGCAAAGAAAACAAGAAGTAAACAATGGCACAAAAACCAGTCATAGAACTTGATGGCATCAGGCGCGACTTTGTGGTGGGCGAGGAGACGGTACACGCCCTGCGCGGAGTCTCGTTCACCATCCATGAGGGCGAGTTCGTCACCATCATGGGCACCTCGGGCTCGGGCAAATCGACGCTGCTCAATATCCTGGGCTGTCTGGACACGCCCACGAGCGGCGAGTACCGCCTGGACGGTACCCCTGTGCGCTCGATGAGCAAGAACCAGCGGGCCGTGCTCAGGAACCGCAAGATCGGCTTCGTGTTCCAGAGCTATAACCTGCTGGCCAAGACCACCGCTGTCGAGAACGTGGAACTGCCGCTGATGTATAACAGCGCCATCGGTGCCCGCGAGCGCCGTGAACGTGCCGTCACCGCCCTGCAACGCGTGGGCCTGGGCGACCGCCTGAACCACAAGAGCAACCAGATGTCGGGCGGACAGATGCAGCGCGTGGCCATCGCCCGTGCCCTGGTCAACGACCCTGCCGTTATCCTGGCCGACGAGGCAACGGGTAACCTGGATACCCGCACGTCGTTTGAAATCCTGGTGCTGTTCCAGAAACTTCATGCCGAGGGGCGCACCATCATCTTCGTGACCCACAATCCCGAAATCGCGCAATACTCGACGCGCACCATCACCCTGAGCGACGGCAAGCTGCGCGAGGACCGTGTGAATGACCATATCCTGGATGCGGCCGAGAAACTCGCCTCGCTTCCCGTCGAGGAAGACTAAGTAGTTAGGAGTTAGGAGTTAGAAGTTAGAAGTTTTGAACGACTATGAATATCCTTAGTTTATTTAGAATAGCTCTCAAGGCCATCGGTGCCAACAAGATGCGCAGCTTCCTCACCATGCTGGGCATCATCATCGGCGTGTCGTCGGTCATTATCATGCTGGCCCTGGGCACCGGTTCCAAGGCAACCATCATGCAGGAGATTGCCGATGTGGACCCCGGCACATTCATGATTATCCCGGGACCTGACTATGAAGAAGTGGGCGGTAACTGGCTCCCCGAGTATAACCAAGCCATCACCCAGGCCGACTATCAGAGCATTCTCGAGAAGAACAAATACCTGAAGGCCGTCTGCCCCATGGTTTACTCGTCAGGGCAGTACATCAATGGCAAGAAAAACCATAGCTGCACCTTGCAGGGTGTGAACAATGAATTCCTGGTCATCAACGGACTCTCGATTACCGAGGGGGACATGTTCACCGAGAACGAGATCAAAGGTTCGGCCAAGGTGTGCATCCTGGGAAAAACGGTTGTGGACAAACTTTTCACCAAGGACGCCGACCCCATCGGGACCGTCATCCGCATCAACAATATCCCCGTGAGGGTCATCGGTGTGCTCAAGAGCAAGGGACGCACCGCCTTTGGCCAGGACCAGGACGACATCGTGCTCATGCCTTACACCACGGTGATGAAGCGCATGACATCACAGAATTACTTTGACATGATTTATGCTGCGGCAACCAGCAAGGCCATGACTCAGCTGGCCGTGGACGATGTGACCGAAATCCTGCGCACCAACCACAAACTCAAGGATACCGACATCCAGGACTTCAGGATCAATTCGCTCGAGGAGGCCACTTCGATGGTCGATAAGGTCATGAACATCCTTACCTTGCTGCTCTCATGCATCGCCGGCATTTCGCTGCTGGTGGGCGGCATAGGCATCATGAACATCATGTATGTGAGCGTGACCGAGCGTACCCGCGAGATCGGCCTGCGCATGAGCGTGGGCGCACGCACCGTCGATATCGTGAGCCAGTTCCTCATCGAGGCCATCATGATCAGTGTGACGGGTGGCCTTATCGGTGTGCTCATCGGGGGCGGCATTGCTTATCTGGCCAGGTTCATCATGATGAACCATACCCAGTATCACATCCTCATCTCGGTTGAGCCGTGGTCGGTGCTGCTTGCCTTCATGGTTTGCACCATCACGGGCATCTTTTTCGGCTGGTATCCAGCCAAGAAAGCGGCCAATCTGGATCCCATCGAGGCTATCCGTTATGAGTAGTTTTGTCGGTAGGAAACATGTTTTTGTCGATAATATTTGTCGATGCGGGAATGGTTGATTATCTTTGAGCCCGAACAAAACTATTGTAGCAATGACTAACGAACTCGATCAACCAAAATCCAAGTCACGGTATCTGATTTTGCACGTCCTGTGTTGGGCGGTGTTGATTATCGTGCCTGTGTTTTTCCATAGTTCTAACGATGACTGGGGTACGGTGTGGAACCGTTATATCCGTTGGCTGGGCAATCCCTTGATCTATCTGATGGTGTTCTACCTCAATTATCTGTGGATTGTGCCGCGCTTCTTGCTCAAGAAGAAAGATTGGAAGATGTTCATCTTGGCTAATATACTCGTTATTGTGGCAGGATTGTGTCTCATCGATCTGTGGCACTGGTGCGCCGTTCAGTTCTTGCCCGAGGTGAATCCCGATAGGCCCAAGAAACCGTTTTTCAGGTTCCCACGATACTTCTGGACAACACTGGCGCTGCTGCTCATCATCGCTTTGGCGGTAGCCGTGCGCATGGTGCAACGTTGGCATCACATCGAGGAAGCACGCAAGGAAGCCGAGGCGGCACGGGCCGAGGCCGAGTTGAGCAACCTGCGCAACCAGCTCAATCCCCATTTCCTGCTGAACACACTGAACAACATCTATGCCCTCATCGCCTTCGACCAGAACAAGGCTCAGACGGCTGTGGGTGAACTCAGCAAGCTGTTGCGCCATGTCCTCTATGAGAACCAGCAGGACTTCGTGCCCCTGTGCAAGGAGGCCGACTTCATGCGCAACTATATCGAGCTGATGAAAATCCGCGTGACTGATAACGTCAAGATTGACGCCAACATCAACGTGCAGCCCAATGACTCCACTCCCGTGGCGCCGCTCATCTTCATCTCGCTCATCGAGAACGCATTCAAGCACGGTATCTCGCCACAAGGCACCGGCGAAATCAAGATAGACCTCAGTCAGGCCAATGGCGATATCACCTGCGAGATACACAATACCTGTTACCCCAAGCGTGAGAACGACAAGAGCGGCTCGGGCATCGGTCTGGAACAGGTGAGCCGACGCCTGGAGCTCATGTACCCCGACCGCTACACTTGGGAGAAGGGAAAGAGCGACGACGGCAAGGAATATTACTCAAGAATTACTATCAAGAAGGAAGAATCATGATCATCAAGTGTGCTATCGTTGACGATGAGCCGCTGGCTGTGGAACTGCTGGCGAGCTATGTGGAAAAAATACCGTTCCTGGAATTGTGCGGTAAGTATAGCAATGCCACCGATGCCCTGCACGGTTTGGGCGAGCAGCCTGTGGATCTGCTCTTCTTGGATATCCAGATGCCCGAACTCAATGGCTTGGAGCTGAGCAAGATGGTGCCCGAGAACACGCGTATCGTGTTCACTACCGCCTTTGACCAATATGCAGTGGACGGTTTCCGTGCCAATGCCCTCGACTATCTGTTGAAGCCTATCAGCTATGCCGACTTTATGGAGGCCTGTAACAAGGCGCTGCAGTGGTTCCAGCTGGTTCAACAGAACGAACAAGCACCCGCGCCAACCGCCGAGGAGCCTCGCAGCATCTTTGTCAAGAGCGAGTATAAGCTGTTGCAGATCAACCTGGACGATATCCGCTACATCGAGGGACTCAAGGATTATGTGAAGATTTATACCGAGCAGTCGCCGCATCCCATCCTGTCATTGATGAACATGAAAGCCATCGAGCAGATGTTGCCTGCCTCACGTTTCATCAGGGTGCACCGTTCCTTCATCGTCCAGAAGAGCAAGATTCGCGAGATTGAACGCAACCGCATCGTCTTTGGCGACGTGTATATCCCCATTGGCGACAGCTACAAACAAGCCTTCCAAGACTTCATCAACAACAAAAACTGAGGATTCCTGCACCCTCCAGTTCAAGGTTCAGGGAGGTGTATGCACTTCCCTCACACCCCTATCCATGAAACAGCTACAGTTCTTGGTCCACCGTACCGTGGCTCAGTCACTGCCCCACAACCTCTTTTTTTCGTTCGGTTGCTCATTTTTGGGGAAATTATTTGCGTAATCAAAAAAATGTTACGTAATTTGCATTATTAAAATTTAATAATGCTTGACAGATAATTGTTATGGCAAATAATAAGTCACCGAAACCCAAGAATCCGTTTGTGTGTCAAGGGTATATAAGTCCTGAGTACTTTTGTGATCGTCAGGAAGAAACCGATTTAATGCTCAATCATTTTAATAATGGGCGCAATATTACCCTTGTTTCACCTCGACGAATTGGTAAAACAGGCCTTATTAAGAACCTTTTTTATCATGTAGAACGTCTTAACAAGAACGCAATTTGCCTGTATTTGGACATCTATGCGACCAAGAATCTGCAGGATTTCACCGAAATGTTCGGCTCGGTGGTGTTCAATGGCTTTGCACGCATGGAAAAATCTTTCATGCAGAAGGCTGCGGCGTTGTTGGGCAGTCTGCGTCCCGTGTTCAGCACCGATCCCTACACGGGAATGCCCAAGATGATGATTACGGTGGATCCCTCACGCTCGCAGTTGACCATACAGCAGATTTTTGAACTGTTGTCACAAAGCCGCCGCGAGGTTTATATCGCCATCGACGAGTTCCAGCAGATTGCCAACTATCCCGAGAGCGGCACCGAGGCTATGCTGCGCTCTCACATCCAGTTTGCCACCAACGTGCATTTCATCTTTGCCGGCAGCAAGTACCGTCTGATGGCTGAAATGTTCGGTTCGCCGCAGCGCCCGTTCTTCCAGAGTACCGAGATGATGGATTTGAAACCCCTGGACAAGGAAGTGTATTATCAGTTTGCCAACCGTTTCTTTGAAAAGAAGCGAGGCAGCTTGGATCATGACATCTTCATGCAGTTGTATGACCGCTTCGATGGCCACACCTGGTACATCCAGAGCGTGCTGAACAGGTTGTATGACACCTGCATGCACGTGCGTGACATCAAGGAGGTAAATCGAGAGACGGTACACTTGGTAGAGTCGCGTTCCCCGCAATACGAGAGCCTGGCACAGTTCCTGTCGTCCAATCAGTTCAACCTGCTCAAGGCCATTGCCAGCGAGGGAGTTGTCAAGGAACCCACGAGTGGGCGTTTCATTCGTGAGCACAACATGGCTAGCGCTAGCATTGTGCAGTCGGCCCTGCGTGCATTGGTAGAGAAAGAAATCGTTTATCGCACACCACAGGGTTACATCGTCTATGACCGCTTTATGAGCATCTGGCTGGCACGCACGTTTGGATGAATCAAACTGGCATAGTTTTTGTAATGGAGGCTTTTTGTAACTAACAACTATAAAAGTAACAACTATAATTAACGAGTATGGAATTTCATCTGATTAGAAACGGAAAACAGGAAGGTCCGTTTTCCGTCGAAGAATTGGCGCAGAAGGGGATAACCCCCGAAAGCGAAGTGTGGGCTCCCGGCATGGCCGACTGGCAGCAAGCCGGTGACGTGGCCGAGCTGACCGCTGTGCTGCAACGTGCCGAGTTTGAGGCCTCGCAGCAGGCTGCCCGTGCCGCCGAGAACCAGGCGACCATGGGCCAGCCCTATGACCCCGTGGTGCCTCCCACCCAGGCACCTCCTCAAGTGCCGCCCCGGTGGCCCGTTCAGGACGAAGTGAAGAAAAAGAGCGGCTGCACGCCGTGGCTCATCGCCGCCCTGGTGCTAGCCATCCTGTTTGCCACGATGGTATTTACCTGCCCCGACCGTCAAGCCCATGAGGCCGCCATTCAGGAGGTCACCAAGGCTTGGGTTGACGACAAGGTAGATGAGAACCTGGGCAGCATTACTGGCGTTGGCGGCGTGTTCGGCGACCTGATTAACAAGGCTCTCAAACAATTGACCGGCTTCGGTACTGACAAGGTCATCTCCAACTATCTTGATGTCAAGAACTATGTGGTTTGCTCGGTGGGCCGTATGAGCATCGGTGACAACGAGGAGAAGATGGTATCGCTGGGAGCTTTTGGCCACGTGTTCACTTTTGGTAAAGAGGATATCGAGAAGGCATGGACCCGTGCGATGGACGACTATGAGGCGAACCACCATATCACGCCTCCGCCCGCTCCAGCTCCCCAGACCGATGAGGAGGCCGACGCACAGGACGAGGAGGACATGACCGACCCCAGGATGCTTCCCGACAGCGTGATGGGTATCGAGATTCCTGACGGCATGGACTCCATGGTCAACCAGATGGCCAACGAGGCTATCCGTATGGCCAAGGAATGGGCCAAGCAGCAAATCGACAACTTGGGCAACTAAAGATTATCGGACACTCAAAACAAGAAGGGTCTGGAGCAATCACTCCAGGCCCTTCTTGTTTTGATGCGGTAGATGTAATTCAGCCTCCGCAGGCTTTGGCCAGGAACATGAAGAACATGACAACCAACAAGACGGTCAGGCAACTCATCCGGTGAGGCCTTGGCTGTCTTCCGGGAATGTACGTTGTGTTACCTTGCATGGTGTCTCGCATGGGGGAATCATACAGCCCCCTGTGAGGGATGAGAATCTGTCGCGGCCCGCCATTGTTATAGGGGCCGATGGCACCGCCAGCCTCGAGTTGGCGGATCAGTTCGGCTGCCCGTTCGTCACTGATGTGGAAATGGTTACGCAGCATCATCGGCGTAATGGCGGTGCACGTCATCAGGAATTGTATCGCATCATTATAGAGCGGGTCGGTGTCGGGCAGGGGAGGGGGCAGTACGGTCACGTCCTCGGGCGCGGTATCCACAGCAGTGGTCGATGGGGCAGGAGAATCGAAACTGGCACCGCAGTTGGGGCAGAAGTGGGCATTGCTGCTGGCTTCATGTCCGCATTTGGGACAGTTGATGGTGCGTGACGGCTCCACACTGGTGTCGAGATTGAGCGATTCATGGGGAATATAGGCATAGTCGCCCACGATGTGCAACTCGCTCAGGCATTGCGGGCAGATGACCTTATATTCGCTGTTGATGAGCACCTCGGTGCTCAGGTCCATTTTCTTGCCGCATTTGGGACAGGTATAGTTCATATCGTTGTCTTGATTGCTTACAATGTTTATTTAGATGAAAAACTGCAAAAACCGTGCCGATTATCCCGCAAAAGGGCTGAAGGATTTAGCAAAAAGACAGGACTGTTAGCTTTTTTTAAGAAAAATGCTTGATTTTTTTGATTTTATCCGTACTTTTGCAATCGTCTTATCGAAAAGGCAAACGATAGCAAGCATATAACACAAATGATTTTATAAACCTTTTAAACTACATGTTATGAACAAAAAATTACTGACATTGATGATTGGACTCGCCATTTCCCTGACAGGAAGTGTGTGGGCCCAGGACACCGAGGAAGAAGAGGTGGCCTACAATCAGTATGGTGTGCGTGTCGATCGTGAAGAACTCCACGCCGAACAGCGCAACAACATCCTGGTACTGGAATCCAAGAGCAAGAAGTACAAAGTATGGTTTGACAACCGTGTGCAGGTGGATGGTGCCATGTTCTTTGGCAAGAACCACAGTGACTACAATCCTATCGGTAACGGTGTGTCAATCAGGCGTGCACGTTTCGCCGTAAAGGCCCAGGTGACGCCCGACTGGTATGGTGAGATAGACATGGACATGGCCGATGGCGTATTTGAACTCAAGGACGCTATCATCGAGTATGACGGTTTGGAGAACTTCGCCTTCAAGGCTGGTAACTTCAAGGAGGACTTCTCGATGGAGCAGACCACGACTTCACGTTATCTGACATTCATGGAACGCCCGATGGTGTGCAAGGCACTGGTTCCCTCCCGCCACATCGGTATTCAGGGCGAATACCTGCGTGACCACTTCCGTGCATCACTGGGTATGTTCTTCCAGACCATCGCTGGCAGTGAAGAAGTAACCAACGTGCAGGACAACAACAAGGACTTTGGTCGCAACCAGGGCTACTCGTTCACGGGTAAGATGGGTTATATGCCCTATTCCAAGGATCGCTATTGGGGCCTGTACTTGGGTGGCAAGGGTTCTTACCGCACCCCCAAGACCGATATGGCTACTAACGAATATGGCGGTGCCCGTTTCAGTACCCGCAACGCCACCAGCATCAACCGCAAGAAATACCTTGATACCGACGTGATTCCTGATGTTGACCACGAGTGGCTCTATGGTGTTGAGGGCGCTGCCTACTATGGCCCTCTCCGTATCCAGTCTGAGTGGATTGGTGACCATGTATCGGCTGCCAAGAACAGCTACAACTTCAGCGGTTGGTATGTGCATGCGGCCTATCTGTTGCTGGGTGGTCAGCAGCGCTTCAATGTGGCTGAAGGTGAGTTCACACAGCCTTCTACCGGCCGCAAGTGGGGCGACATCGAGTTGGCCCTGCGCTATGACTATCTGGACTTGAACAATGCTGACATCTATGGCGGTTCGGGTGAGAATTTTACCGCTGGTTTGAATTTCTACCTGGGTAACTCTGTCAAGTTGGTGCTGAACTACCAGTATTCCAACAACGACCGCTATGCTAACGGCAAGGGCAAGCTCTTTATCGGCCACGATGCAACTGGAGCCCCGACAGCCGACTATACCAAGGCTGTTGAACCTAAAGGCAAAGGCGGCGTTAGCTACCACATGTTGGGCCTGCGTTTCGAGATTGACTTCTAATGGATAATGACTTTAAAGAATATTACGACAATGAAAAAGATACAATTAGCACTTATGCTCATGGCCACAATGCTGCTGGCCACATCATGTGTAGAGGATAAAGTGTATGAGGGACCGTCGAAAATTGAGTCGGTCAGCATGTTACCCGAAGCCCCGACTTCGTTTGACGATGTTGTGGTAACTGCAACTGTTTCGGGCCTGCAGGCAGTAAAAACGGCAACGCTGAACTATAAGGCCGGCACGACAACGGCTAGCCTGCCCATGAGCGGCAATGGCAACATGTGGTCTGCCACCATTCCCGCTCAGCCTGATGGCACTAAGGTAACCTACACCGTCACCTTTGTCAATGAGGCCGGTTACACCAGTGTATCTCCCGAGAAGGAATACACCGTGGGCGACAAGCCATCGGACTTCTCCAAACTGGTACTCAACGAACTCTTTGCCGCCGCCGATGCTGACGAAGGAAAATTCATCGAGCTGTATAATAACGGCGATGACCCCATCAAACTCAAAGACGTTGTCATCAAGAAGGACGAGGAAGAAGCTTGGAGAGGTCTTGCCGGTGAAGTGATTATGGGCCACAGCTACTTTACCATCGTGGGAGCCAAGAATACTACTCCGCGCGGCTTGAGCAGCGGCTTCTCAAACAAGAAGAGCGTGCTCATCGAGTTGTACGATCCCAACAACAATCTGGTTGACAAGTTCCAGCGCGGTGAGAAGGAAGACGGTTGGGGCAACCAGTCGCTGGCCAAGGTGACGGGCTCGTGGAGCCGCTGTCCCAACGGTACGGGTAAGTACATGATTACCGATGTGACCACCCTGGGTGAGAAGAACCCAGATACTGGCACCGAGGATGCTACGATAGTTCAATAATTATTACTGTTTAACCATAAATCATTAAAAACCAAGAAAACGAAATGGCAAAAGAAGAATTGAAAATTGGTGAAATCTCAAAACCGCGTTTTGAATTCCGCAGTTTTGGTCGTTGCTTTTGCGAGGCCAGCAAGCGCATGGCACGCTTGAGTGTTCCCGTACCCGAAAAAGTATGGGAGCGTCACAGCACCGAGACCTATATCGTGAGCCGCACCAATGACGTGAACAATACCAAAATTCGCAATGGCAAGATGGACATCAAGACTTATGTTCAGACAGTCGATGGTCTGGAGCAGTGGAATCCTCTGATGAAGGGAGAATTCCCCATCGCTGCCCAGGTGTTGCGTGACGAAGTGTTCCCCGCCTTCAAGGTTGACGGTATGCCCGAATTGACCAAGGACACTTATACCCTCGAGGAGTTCCTGGACATGATCAATGCGCATCCCGACTTGCAGGCCGTGAGTGTGGAGAAAATCCGCTATGGCTACATGGTCAATGACACCATCTGCGAGACGGGTGATGTCTATATCAATGGTGCTCTGGTTAAGACCATCAACTCTGAATCGACCGAGGTCGAGGACATCAAGAAGACTTTGGCCGATCTGGGACTTGAAGGTGTTGAGAACATCAACTACCTGCAGGCCATCAAACGTGTGATTGGTATGATTAACAAACCCTTAGCAAACTAAACGGATATGGCAAAAGAAATCGAAAGAAAGTTCCTGGTCAAGGGAGATTTCAAGAGTGAGGCTTTCAAGGCCACCCGCATCACCCAAGGTTACCTGAGCTCGGTGCCTGAGCGCACGGTGCGTGTCCGCGTCAAGGGCGACAAGGGTTTCATCACCATCAAGGGCATTGGCAACGCCAGTGGTGCCAGTCGCTATGAGTGGGAGAAGGAAATCCCCGTCGAGGAAGTAAAGGAGCTGTTGCTCATTTGCGAGCCTGGCGTGATTGACAAGACGCGTTATCTTGTCAAGGCTGGTGAATTCACGTTCGAGGTTGATGAGTTCTACGGCGATAACGATGGACTTATCGTTGCCGAGGTAGAACTGCCCGACGAGAATGCCGCCTTTGAGCGTCCCGCCTGGCTTGGCGAGGAGGTCACTGGTGACCCACGCTATTACAATTCCATGCTCATGAAGAATCCCTTCAAGAACTGGAAATAACTGCTGACAATCATCTGAGTTAATTCATTCTGGTGGCGCGCACCAGCACGTTGCGCGCCACCTTTTCCCTAAAGAAAATAACCAAAATGGCTGAAGAGCGACTCGACCAGCAGCAGGCTTTTGACCCGCTGGACATGAACAACTACCGGATTGAGAAACTGCCCAAGATGCAGAAATCCGGGTTTGAGAAGATATTACAACGCATTGGTGCGCCGTTGGCCATACTCGCTTTCGTTCTTATCTATTGGGTAGCGGATATCCCGTTTATCAACCAGATAGACACCAACAAGGAGACCACCACGTTGACCGAGTCGGCAATGAATCGGTACGACCAGATGGAGGCGGCTCAGCTCAAGGAGCTGAAGACGCCTGACGGCGAGCAACTCAAGTCCAAAGACCTCACCGAGCAGCAACAGGCCCAAATCACCGATGCCACACACAAGAAGTTTGTGCGCATCAATTATGCGATGCTGGCGGTGTTTGTGGCGGCGATTATCCTGTGGATATCGGAGGCGATTCCCAACTATCTGACGTCGCTCATTGTGATATTGTCCATTGTGCTCACTGGCATCACGACCGACAAGACGGCCTATGCCCAGTTGGGACACCCGGTAATGTGGCTCAATATCCTGTCGTTCATCTTGGCGAGCATGCTGGTCAAGACGCAGGTGGCCAAGCGTTTTGCCATTTGGTTTGTGCTTAAGTTCGGCAAGAACGCGAGTGGCATCATGATCAGTTTCATCGTTATCAATCTGGTGCTCTCGGCGTTCATTTCGGCTACGACAGCCAAGGCGGCCATCTTGTTGCCCATTTTCATGGTCATAGCGGCCATCTATGGCGCTACGGGCGGTAAGAACCGCAATAACTTCGGTCGCAACCTGATTCTTCAGAACCTGTTCCAAATTAACCTGGGTGCCAACTCGTTCCTGACTGGTTCGGGAGCCACACTGCTGGCAGGCTCAATCATCGCTGGTGCCATGGGTTGGGGAGCATTCAGTTACCAAGACTGGTTCAAAGCTGCCTTCCCGATGAATGTGCTGCTGATTTTCATTGCCTGGTTTGTGGGTTCCAAGATATACTTCCCCCTGAAGAAGGAAGAGCGTGTGCCGCAGATTGCAGGTGGTATGGACCGCTTGCATGATGAGCTCAAGAAATTGGGCAAGATGAAGACCGATGAGTACAAGGCCATCGCCATCTTTGTTGTCGTGCTCCTGTTGTGGGCTACCGACAAGCAGCACGGCATCAACCAGACAGCAGTGGCATTTATGGGTGCCGTGGTGGCACTCTTGCCGGGCATCGGCATCGTCAAGTGGAACGATGTGGATATCCCCTGGCACTTGTTGCTCTTCTCGGCTGGTGCCTACACGTTGGGCGCTGGTCTTGAAGCCACAGGCCTGTCGGGCACGCTGGTTGAGGCATTGTTCGACAGCCTGGGCATTACGCAATCTACCCCGTTCTGGACGATTTACCTGATACTGACGGGGGGCATCCTCTTGTTCTCGCTCGTCTTTGAGTCCAAGACGATGTTGACGCTCATTTTCATACCTATTGCTATCGGTGTGGCGCAGAAAAACGGCTATCCCATCATGAGTCTGGCCTTCCCCGTTGCCATGCTTGTGGGCCACGTTTATGTGTTGCCGTTCAACAGCAAGCCTGCGGCCTTGCTCTACACGACCAACCAGTACAGTTGGAGCGATACCTTCAAGTTCGGAATCACGATGATGTTCATCAGCTGGCTCATGATCATCCTGTGGGGTGAGACCGTGCTGCGGTGGTTCGGATACACCAGTGGTGTGTTCTTCTAGTGGACTTGTAGATAGGAGATAAAGAAAAGGCAGCCCCGAGGTTATCCTCAGGGCTGTCGCTATTTTTTCTACTCTAAAAAGTGTCAATACTCGTCAGGGTCAAAGAAGAAGTCGTCGTC
>JAEEGL015203231.1_pt1 | contig 17232 bp, 17 predicted proteins | sample 9134231 | NCBI WGS metagenome assembly JAEEGL01 (sample SAMN16246548, study PRJNA631951) | gut metagenome | biome: gut microbiome; feature: rumen; material: fiber-attached | host: Bos | place: Iran: Karaj | collected 2018-10
AATATTGAGGAAGCGGTCCGCGTGCTGAAACAGGCCGGACTGACTGAAACGCACAAAGCCATGCCGAGCGATGATGTGGAGCTGAATCAGGTTTATGTGCAGAACCCCGGAGCGGATACGACGATCCGAAAAGGGGATGCGGTGATCCTGGTTATTTCCAGCGGACCGGTACCCTTTGAAATGCCGGACGTGACCAATATGACGGCGGATGAAGCGACAAACCTGCTGACGGCCAAGAAAATGACGATTACAAGAGACCGGGCTGCGAGTGCGGAGGTACAGAAAGGACGCGTCATGAGCCAGGTGCCGGCGGCCGGTGATATGGTCACACGGGATGATCCGGTAACACTGACCATCAGCGGCGGGAGTACTGTGATACCTTCCCTTATCGGACATACGCTGCAGGAAGCGGAGGAAATGCTGATTACACAGAATCTGGCGATTCATTCAACCCTAAAATATGAGATGACCGAAAATGCGAAGGAACACGGGCTTGTCGCGGCAACTGCGCCGGAAGCAGAAAACCGCGTCGCAGAAGACACACCCGTCCAGCTGACCATTTACAGGTATCCGGAAGCTGAATGCACTGCCACTCTGAGCGTCACACTGCCGGAATCGGACCAGCAGCTGAAGGTGAGAATCAGCACCCGGGCGGAAGGCTCCAGTGTGGCCTATACCCGGAATTACACCGTTGAGGCAGGCGATTCCCGCCTGATCGAAGAAACCATCGATATTCCGGATGACAGGCTTTATACCTATACGGTTTATATTGGCGATACCCAGTATGAACAGAAGCCGCTGAATCCGAAGGATAACGGAGATTAAAGAAAGAGTGAACAGGCCGGAAATGAGTGAATCAGGCGGAACAGGGGAAACAATGATGCGCGGCACACTGATCCGCGGTATCGGAAGCTTCTACACAGCAAAAGATGCAGCGGGTAACACTTATACGCTGCGGTGCAAGAAGAAGTTCCGGCGCCAGGGAATCAGCCCGCTTACAGGTGATGAAGTTTGGTTTACCCCGGGCGAAGGTGAGAAGGATGGATGGATTGAGGAGATTCTTCCCAGGAAAACTGTCTGTCTCCGTCCCCCGGTAGCGAATGTTTCCTGCCTGGTTATTGTGATCGCCCCGGTACCGGAAGCGGATCTTCTGCTGACGGACCGGCTGATTTCCCGGGCAGTTGCGCAGGAAATGAAGATCCTGATTGCCGTGAACAAAACAGACCTGGATCAGGTGCTTGCGCCTGTTATCTCGGAACAGTACAGGCCGGCAGGGATCCCTGTTTTCCCGGTCAGCGGAAAAACGGGAGAAGGACTGGAAGCTCTGAAAAAGGCTATGGAGGGGGAACTCTGCTGCCTGACCGGACAGAGCGGCGCAGGGAAGAGTACACTGCTGAATGTGCTGCTGAAGGTGCATCTCGAAACCGGTGATATCTCCAGGAAGATTTCCAGAGGAAAGAATACCACCCGACAGTCTGAACTGATTGAGAAAGAAGGACTGCGTGTGATGGATACTGCAGGCTTCAGCCTGCTCGAACCTGAAAGGCCGCTGCCACCTGAAAAGATACGCAAACGGTATCCGGAATTTGTGCCTTACGAAGGAAAATGCCGCTTCCGTGAATGCCTGCATGACCGGGAACCCGGATGCGCGGTACAGGAAGCGGCAGACAACGGAATCATTCATCCGGAGAGGCTCCTGCGTTACCGACAGCTGCTGGCGGAGACACGGGAAGTATGGAGGGAAAGATATGATTAAAATTGCACCGAGTATTCTGGCTGCGGATCCTGTCAACCTTGAACGGGATGTACGCCGCGCAGCGGAGGCCGGATGCGACTGGATTCATGTGGATGTGATGGATGCGCATTTTGTTCCGAATCTGGCCTATTCTCCTGATGTTGTACGGCGGCTGAAAGAGATTACGGATATTCCGCTGGATGTGCATCTGATGATGGATCGTCCTGAAAGTCTTCTGGATGAATTCCTGAAAGCCGGCGCTTCGGTGGTGACGCTGCACGCGGAGACAGGCAATGTTTCCGGTCTGTTGGAGAAGATCCACGCATCCGGAGCGAAAGCAGGTGTGGCACTGAAACCAAAGACACCCGCACAGGATGCGATGCAGTACATCGAACAGGCTGATCTGATTCTTGCGATGACGGTAGAGCCTGGGTTTGGCGGACAGAAACTGGATGAAAGCGTCCTTGAGAAAATTCGCGCATTGCGTGATGCCGGATATAAAGGTGAAATTGAAGCGGATGGCGGAATCTCTGAGGAGAATCTGCAGCGATTGATGGATCACGGGTTGTCCGTTGCCGTAATGGGTACGGCACTGTTCCGGAATGAGGACATGCGCGCGGCGATTGCCCGGATGCATGCCTTCCTGTAATCGGAGAGATGAAAGTGGATAACGGAAAGCAGATAAACCGGCCGGAGGATACGATTGCTGCAGTCGCAACAGCTCCCGGTCAGGGCGGAATCGGAATTATCCGGATCAGCGGCCCAAATGCAGAATGCATTCTGCAAAAGATTTTTTCACCTGCAGCACATTCCGGGGAAACTGAGCCTGTCCGGATGGAAAGCCACAAAATGATGTACGGCCGGATTCTGGACAGGGAAGAAGTACTGGATGAATGCATGGCGGTGCTGATGCGCGCACCTTCCAGCTATACCCGGGAGGATGTTGCTGAAATTCAGAGCCATGGCGGAACGCAGGTGCTGAACCGCATACTGGATCTTTGCCTGATGAACGGTGCCAGACTGGCTGAAGCGGGGGAGTTTACACGCAGGGCCTTCCTGAACGGCCGGATTGACCTGAGCCGAGCGGAAGCGGTCATGAACCTGATCTCCGCACGGGGAGAACAGGAACGCCGCGCAGCAGTGCGCCAGATGACCGGCGGTACAGCAGATTTTATCCGGAAGGCTGCAGACGATCTGTACCAACTGCAGGCCGGCCTCGCGGCCTGTATTGACTATCCGGAAGAAATATCAGATGAGGAAGGCGCCGGAGCCCTCCGAACCGGACTGGAAAAACTGAGCGACGAACTTCAGGGAGCTGTGGATGAACGATCTTCCCGCCTGATTCATGACGGTATGCATGTTACCCTTTTTGGCATTCCGAATGCCGGGAAAAGCAGCATCCTGAATGCGATGGTTGGTCAGGACAAGGCGATTGTCACCGAGATACCCGGTACAACGCGGGATACCGTGGAAGGTGAAATCATGCTGGGCGGTATCCGCGTATACCTGACAGATACGGCCGGCATGCGGGAAACAGAAGATCCAATTGAACGGATTGGCGTGGAAAGATCCGAAAGGGCATTGCGCAATGCGGATATTGCCATGCTGGTTCTTGACGGATCAAAGCCTCTCGGAGAGGAAGAAAAAGAATGGCTGCAGCAGCTGCAGGCAACGGATGCGATTCTGATCAACAAGTCGGATCTGCCGCAGGTGACAACAGCCCAGAAGGTATCAGCCATACGCCCGGATGTCCGGTGCCTGACAGTATCTGCTCTGGATACCGGCTCTGTGCAGCTGATCCGTGATTTTCTCCGTGAAAGCGCAGAGGTCGGGGATCAGCTGGTGCTGACACAGCCGCGTCATCTTGAAGCAGTAAAGCGTGCCGTCAACTGCCTTGAGGATGCAATGCGCACGCTGGATACCATGACGCCGGACATGGCTGCCACAGACCTGCAGACGGCACAGAACGCCCTCAGCGAAATCACGGGTGACCGCGTGGAAGAAAAGCTGCTCGACGCTGTATTCTCGGGTTTTTGTGTGGGAAAGTAGAAAACAAAGAAGGGGAATAAACATTGGAACCGTATCAGAAAGTACTGCGCGGCAGGGGGAGTATTGGGAAAATCCTGCAAATGACTGAAAAACTCAACATTAAACGGCCCATGATCGTTGGTTCAGCCCACCTGACCGGAATGCTGATGAAAAAAGATCCGGCGCTGCTCCTTTTTCCGGTGTTCAGTGAATATCATCCGAATCCGGATTTGCAGGATGCCCTGCCGGCTGTGAAACTGTATCGGTCGCAGCAGTGCGACGGAATCATCTCCATCGGCGGAGGATCCGCAATGGATACTGCCAAGGCAGTGAAGGCGATCCTGTATGCAGGAAACCCGGAGAATGCACTGGAGGGCCGCTTTCCGGATGGAATGGATACTCCCCATATTGCTATTCCCGGAACGGCAGGAACCGGCGCTGAAGCAACACAGAATGCGGTTGTCTACCTCGGAAACCGGAAAATCTCCCTGAGCCATCCTGCATTGCGGCCGGACGGAGTAATCCTGGATGCGGATCTGCTGGATTCTCTGCCGGTATACCATCAGAAATCCGCTGCACTGGACGCGCTGAGCCAGGGTATTGAAAGCTGGTGGTGCACACGGGCAACGGAAGACAGTCGTGTACATGCATTCCTGGCGGTACTTGGCGTACTGGATAACATGAAATCCTATCTGGCCGGAGATCCGCATGCTGCGGAGGAAATGCTGGATGCCTCCTTCCAGAGCGGAAAAGCCATCCAGATGACACGGACGACTGCTGCACATGCCACTTCTTATCAGCTGACAAAGACAATGGGGCTTGCACACGGTCATGCCTGTATGCTGACGCTTCCGGTACTGTGGGAACGGATGACTGCAACAGAGGAAATGCAGGGAATCCTTCAGGATCTGTGCGGGAAAATACGGCTCGGATCTGCGGAAATGATGCCGCGTCTGCTGCGCGGAATCCTCTATGACCTCGAGATGGAGATTCCTCCCATGCCTTCGGAGGAGACACTGAACCTTCTTGCTGATTCAGTTGATCCGCAGAGACTGGGGAATCATCCGGTAAAAATGACACGGGATGATGTGAAAGAGGTATACCGGCGGGCATTCCTGCCATTGTGCGCGGCGGAGAAACAGGCCTGCCTGGATATCTGGCAGTATTATAACCAGCAGGAATAGGGGAGAAACACAATGACAGAGAAAAAAGAGAATCTGCATGAAGGACACCGGGAGAAACTGCGTCAGCGATTTATTCACGAAAACGGCTTTGAAAATTTTGAGGATCATCAGATCCTGGAACTGCTGCTGTTCTACGCCAATGCGCGGAAGGATACAAATCCGATCGCACATGCGCTGCTGGATGAATTCGGATCGCTGAAAGGCGTGCTGGAAGCACGGCCGGAAATGCTGATGAGGGTTCCGGAAGTCGGAGAACGTGCCGCTACGCTGATTTCAATGGTTGTGCCGCTGACACGGGTATGGAACCGTTGCGCGATGGCAGTACCGGACCGGATCGGCAACAGCCGTGAGGCTGAGAAATACTGTTTGTCACTTCTTGCCGGGAACCGATCCGAACGGTTTTATGTCATTTCACTGAATGCAAAGTGTGCTGTGCTCGGACGAAGGAAAATATCGGAAGGCTCTCTCAGCGAGGTATCTGCATACCCGAGAATTGTGATGGAAACTGCGTTGAATTACAATGCGCACAGTGTACTGCTGTGCCATAACCATCCCGGCGGAACATGCGCACCGTCTCCTGAGGACATTGCTTCTACGCTGCAGTTGCAGCGGCTGCTGAACGGCGTGGGCATCCTGCTGCTGGACCATATCATTGTGGCCAACGATTCCACTTACAGCATGATACAGCACGGAGATATAGATTACAGGGTCCGCGGCAAATAACAGATGGAGCGGAGGCAAAAAACGGCATGGAAAACAAGGAAAGGAAGCGGATACATCCGGTGATCAAAATCATTTTGATCCTTCTGTCACTCGGCATTCTGCTTTTTGGCGGACTTGTCGGATTTGTATGTATCCGGGAAGGGAAAGTGGCTAAAAAAGCCGGTGATCTTCCGGGAACCTATGATGCAGTAATCGTCCTTGGCGCACAGGTGAAACCGGATGGCGTACCAAGCGTACAGCTGTCCTGGCGTCTGGATCTGGCGGCGGAAGTATTTCAGCAAAAACAGGTGCCTGTTGTTGTTTGCGGTGCACAGGGAAACGACGAACCGGAAACGGAAGCAGCGGTTATGAAACGGTATTTGGAAGACAAAGGAATCCCGAGCGACATGATCCTTACAGATCCGGATTCCTTCAATACGGAGCAGAACCTGCAGAATGCAAAGAAACTTCTGGACAATTATTCAACGAAGATCCGGCAGGTGGTGATCGTATCGAGTGATTATCATGTGCCGCGAAGTATGGCGCTGGCCGGGGATCTTGGAATGGACGCTGTCGGAATCGGCAGTCCCTGCCTGCCGGAATACTGGCTGAAAAACCATAGCCGTGAATCGCTTGCCTGGTGTAAATACTGGCTGAAAAAATATCTGCATCTGAACCTGTAGGAGAATTGTATGGACTGTGAACAGATTGCCGGGGCACTGGAACGGAACGGGATTCCATTTCACACGGAACTGCCGGAAAAACTGGAAATTTATCTGCGCCTCCTGCAGGAATGGAACCAGCGCATGGATCTTACTGCGGCCGGTGAAGATGATGAACTGCTGGACCGTCATTTTATAGACAGCCTTGCAATTCTCTGTACGGAACTCCTGCGGCCTGATGCTTCCATCATCGATGTGGGAACCGGCGCTGGCTTTCCGGGCATGGTGCTTGCACTGGCACTGCCTGAAAGTAAGGTAACCCTGATGGACGCACAGCAGAAGAGGCTGAATTTCCTGGAAGCAGTGGCAGAGAAGACAGGCACCGGGAATGTGTGTCTGCTGCACGACCGGGCAGAAACCGGAGGGCGCGACAAAAAGCTGAGGGAACAATTCGATTATGCCTGTGCCCGGGCGGTTGCACCACTGAACGTTCTGTGCGAGTACCTGCTGCCATTTGTCCGGGTCGGAGGATGCGCGCTGTGCTGGAAAGGGCCGGCACTTGAAAAGGAACTGATGGCAGGACGGCTCGCTGCGCACCTGCTTGGCGGGCGGCTCGAAATGCCTGTTTCCTGCACAGTGGAAGGAAGAGAGTGGGAACACATTATACTACCGGTGCGAAAGACAGAAAAAACCGCCTCCGCTTATCCGCGGAAGGCGGGAATGCCCAAATCAAAACCTCTTGGAGAATAGAAAACAGACGGGAAAGCCTGAGGCTTACCCGTTTTCTTTTACGATTGCTTCCCACAGACCGTTGAGATAAGCTGCTCCAAGAGCCCGGTCATACAGGCCGTATCCGGGACGGCCCTGCTCATCCCAGATCATCCGTCCATGATCGGGACGGATATAAGTATCAGGGGCGGTTTCATATACAGCTTTCATGATTTCGTACAGATCCAGATCTCCGGCAGAGGACAGATGCGCAGCTTCGCGGAAATGATGCGGTCCGAGGTACTTAATGTTCCGTACATGCATTGCACCGATCCGGTTCATTTTACCAAAATGACGAATCGCTGCAGGGATGTCGTTATCCGGATTGCTCCCGAGGGAACCTGTGCAAAGGCAGAGCGTGTTAGCGGGACTGTCATGCAGCTGCACCATCTTATCAAAATCCTCAACACTGTGGGTAATACGAGGCAGGCCGAAAATCGGCCATGCCGGATCATCCGGATGGCAAGCCATACGCACACCGGTTTCCTCACACACCGGGATAACAGCATCGAGGAAATATTTGAAATTTTTCCGCAGGTCATCCGGACCTACTGATTCATATTGTTTCAGTGTTGTTTCAAGGAGGGAAAGCCGTTCCGGCTCCCACCCGGGAAGCGTAAAACCGCGGCTTCCTTCCGCTGTTTTCCGGACGATTTCCAGCGGCCCCATTTCTCCGAGATCCTTCTCATCAAAGTACAGGCTGTTGCTTCCATCCTCCGGGATGATGCGCGCCAGGTCTGTACGCAGCCAGTCAAATACCGGCATAAAATTATAGATAATCACTTTCACACCATGCTTCGCAAGCATCCGGATGGTGGAAATATAGTTGGAAATGTATTCGTCCCTGCGGGGAACTCCCAGTTTAATATCCTCATGTACATTGACGGATTCGATCACTTCGATTTCGAGGCCGGCATTGTTCACTTCCTTTTTCAGGGCAACAAATTCCTCCTCCGGCCAATCCACACCGGCAGGTTTTTCCAGCAAGCCCATCAGGCCGGTCATGCCGGGGATCTGTTTTACATATTTCAGAGGAATCGGATCGGTGTTGTGGCCATACCAGCGAAAAGTCATTTTCATAAAGAATACCTCCAGCTGTCATTATATGTAAACGATTGGGAAACTTTACGGGACGAAAAGCTCAATTCCCGGGGACGGAAACAGTCAGGGCAATGGCTTCATCCGGCTTTTCGCCAGCTTCCAAATACTCCGGTACAAGAGACAAACCGTTGACATCATCCGGACGGGGAAAGACTACTTCAAAAAGAATCTCACCGGAGTCAAGGACACTGGATGCTCCGTAGAGGTCATAAGCAACCTGACTTCCGTTCTGATAGAGATTCCAGCAGGAAATGACGTCTGTGCCGGAACCTTCCTTTCCTTCCTGCCATGCCAGCCAGCTGGAAGCCTGATCCGGAGCGTTCAGCAGGACGGAACCGCTCAGATCCACTCTTCCCATTGCCAGATCTGCCTGTGCCGGACAGGATGCCGCTGAAGAGGAACCCTGCAGGAACTGTTCGTATGGATTCCGGCGGACAGTGATCCCCACCCGGTGTTCATAGGATTTTCCGAAAACGAGATAGAAAGTCTGGGGATCTGCTTCGCTTCCATCCGGAAGAGCACATTCTTTCCATCCGATGATGGAGCCGTCATCCAGGACAGTCCAGTCTCCCGCAGTGATATCCGCATAGACACCGTTTTCCAGGTCCAGGCCGTCCTGGATCTGGATGTTCGCTCCTTTTGCCCGGTAAGAAATCCAGATCCGGTCTCCTTCATAATAGACCTGACAGATTTCAACGGTGTAAGGATCCGCCGTAAGGACAGAAGATACATTTTCAGCTGCCTTTTCAAGAAGCGGAAGCCGTTCGTCCGCACCGTCCATGCGCGAAAGTTTATCAAACAGGCCTGATTCTTCTGCCAGGGCAGAAGAAAAACAGATCAGGATCAGAGCTGCGGAGAGAAGAAGGTTTACAGTTCTGCGAAACATTACATTTCCTCCTTGATACATCCTGGAATACAAATATTTTACTGATCTTCAGGCGGCCAGTAAAAAGCCTTCATATCGTCCAGACGAAGCAGCATCGGAGCTTTTCCGGAGGCTGCGCCTACATCAATATCCACCCATGTGTCTGTCAGGAACATTTTTCCGGTCTCGCCAAACCGGTAGCCTGTCGGTGTATGTCCCAGAACGGTCATCATATTCGAAAAAAAGCGTTCTTCTGCGTAAGGACGATACCAGAGCAGTTCATCCGGCTTATAGTCTGCCAGTTCCCGTTCCGGAGAAAAGTTTTCAAATCCGGAGTGAACCAGCACAAAATCACGCCCGCATGCGCTGACCTTCATGTACAACGGTGCGCTTTCCAGAAATGCAAACAAACTGTTCAAGGCTTCCGGATCGGATTCCTTCAATGCCTGCAGGGAATTCATGGTGGGTTCACATCCGTTACGCATCCAGCGCATCAGCGCGTGAAGACGGTCCGGATCCAGGAGCTCGGTTTCAGTGCCATCGTCAATTCCGTCATACAGGAAGGTGCAGGATAAAAGCATTTTCTCATGGTTCCCGAGAAGGAACCGCACATTGGGAGTATTCATGATCCAGCGAAGCATGGCAATGCCGCCGTCTCCGTTCCGGTCGATCACATCTCCAAGTACATACAGTGTATCCGTATCACCGAAGCCGGCGCTGTCCAGCATGCGCAGGAAGGAATCAAGGGGATAACCGTGAATGTCAGAAGTAGCGTAGATCATTAAACCCCATACTCCATTATCAGTTTAGCCTCAATCTATTCTATAGCAAGTGATGCTGTTCGGCAATGTCAAATTGCATATTTATGATAAAGGGAAGCATTCTATACTGTCCGGAAAGGGAAGTTATCCCGGATCGCCCGGAGCACCTGGTCCAGATGGTGATCGTAGCAATGTGTATCTCCGGGAATCAGAACCAGTTTGCTGTTTCTGTACATATCTGCAGCTTTGACGCCGTATTCCACCGGAACGGTTTCATCCTGATCTCCGTGAATAATCAGAACAGGACCGTTGTAGCAACGGATGGCATCTTCCACATGGATGGACTGTGCAATACGCAGATAATGATCTTTCAGTCCATGATTGCCCCAGCCGGGAAGCGCGTCCGGAATATGATCCGGATCAAAATTCCGGCCCAGGAATATTCCGCTTCGGGCTTCCTCCGGAATCATCCAGGCCGGTGAAAGGGGAATCACGCCTTTGATCACATCACATTTCATCGCTGCGGCCAGCATCACTGTAAGTCCGCCCTGTGAATGCCCGCAAAGATAAAGGTCTGTTACAAAATCCAGTTTCCTGGCATAATCGATTACTGTGAGGATGTTGGATATCCATTTGTAAAGGGTATGATTCTCAAATTTCCCGCCGCTGGCGCCGTGACCATACATTTCTGCGCGCAGCGTGGAAAAACCCATGCTGTTGAATGTCTGCGAAACGGCTACAATATGACGTTCTTCCATATAACCTGTAAAACCGTGAATCACAATCACCATCGGACACCTGGCATTTTGCTGCTGAAGGGGCATATCAAGCCTGATGTTAAGCCTGATCCCGTCATCCATAATGAACATGCCGCTGATTCCTCCGTGCTGTTTCGTTCATATCAGGGGTTTTATGTTTCGGATCAACAACAGGATAACGTATTGAACGGGAAAAAACAACCTTTTTACAGGCAGGCGATGATGCATACAAAAAGAGGCGGTTCGGTCAAAACGAACCGCCTTCGGAGACAATTTTGCCTTTTCTGATCATTCATCCACAGTCATGCTGAAGCTGATGGGCGTTGCACCGGTCATCGCATCCTGAGAGAGAAGATTGATCGTTACGGTTTCGAAGTGCAGAGTTGCGAATTCACCTTCGCGGCCGCTTTCCGTTACGAACTTCAGGCTCTGTTCATAGTGGTCCTTGTCGGTTTCGTCAGCCTTGGCGTCGAAAACAAAGGAAGTGGTTTCGCCATCTTTCAGTTCGGTCTGATAATAAATCTCATCCAGAATTTCCTCAACCTGGCCTGTATATTTATCGGTGAAGGTAATGGATTTCACAGTTTCGCCGGTCTGGTTGCAGATGGTGTATTCACAGGAAATGAAAGGGACCATGAAGCTGATGGGGGTCGCACTTGTCAGAGCGTCGATTTCTTCCTGCGTGGCGTCATCCGGGATAACGTTTTTCGGCAGAAGAGTAATCGGAACGGTTTCAAAATGCAGGGTGTCAAAAGAAGACTCGGCTCCGCTTTCAGTGATGAACAGCAGGGTTTTTACATAGCCATCATAATTTTCGCCCTGGATGGCAATGTTTGCTTCATTCGCCAGGCCGTTTTCACCGACCAGGTTTTCGCCCTTTTCACCGGTGACGTTGTCAACCAGGTACAGTTCCTTGATTGTTTCACCGGTGATGTTGTAGATTGTGTAGGTGCAGATTGTCTCATCTTCCGCCAGCACAGCCGTGCAGGAGAAAATCATGACGAGAGCAAGCAGGAGAGCAAAGAGTTTCATGTTACGCATCTGGTTACCTCCATATAGTTGTTTTGTGTTGTATGCGGTAATCCGCAAAATGATTATACACGAAATATGTACTTTTGCAAACGATCTTATCAGAGCAAATAACGGAGATGCTATTTGCAAATCCGGTTGAAATATAAAATATTACAGGAATTTTCTTTTGGCCCGTTGTATGATATGATAACAGAAAGAATGAAAGGAATGGTGATTTGAAAATGACTGCAAAGAAAAATGAAACAACCGAAAACAAAGCTGCAAAAACCAGCCAGCTCAAAGATAAGGTTGCGGCAAACAAAATTGAAGTGAAAAAAACGGTCCGCGGCGCAATACGCACCATGGAAAAGAAAGCCGAAGCTGCCAGAAACCAGGCGGAAGATATCCGGGAATCGGTTGTTGCGCACAAAATTGACGACAAGAAAAAGGTCCGTAGTGTGAAGCATACTATGGAGAAAAAAGCTGAAGCAGCCAAAAACCAGGCAGAAGATATCCGGGAAGCGGTTGTGGCCCATAAGATTTCTGACAAGAAAAACATCCGCAAGGCTGCCCGCACGGTAAAGGGAAAGGTGAAATCTGCCGGGGAGAAGGTCCAGAAATCTGTAAGTACCCCTGCAAAGCTGAAGGCCGTCGGCCATCTTGCGATTGAAATCCAGAGCCCCATGGGCGGTACAATTACTACAGAAGAAATTGCGAAAAAGGTTCCGAAGAATGCCACAAATGTGTATGTACGCATTGATGAAAACAAACTGTTCTATGTGCTGAAAAACGGGGAAACCGGGAGCGTCGAAATCTGGAAATAATTTACCGGCAGTTACCTGGAAGGAAACATATGAGGGGGGCATCGAAAATGAGCCAGCAAAGAAAACCTTTAGTGACACATATTTTTACAGCTGATCCGTCTGCGCATACTTTTAAGGATAAGATTTATATTTATCCTTCCCATGATATTCCGCATACCGGCAATGATGATGACGATGGCGGAGAATACCAGATGGAGGATTACCACGTGCTGAGCATGGACAATCCGGACGCACCCTGCGTGGATAACGGATGCGCTTTACATATGAAGGATGTTCCATGGGTCAGCAAGCAAATGTGGGCGCCGGACGCTGCCTGTAAAAATGGGAAATATTATCTGTATTTTCCGGCCCGTGATCATGAAGGCATTTTCCGACTGGGCGTCGCTGTGTCAGATGATCCGGCAGGTCCATTTGAACCGGAAAAAGACTATATTCCCGGCAGTTACAGTATAGATCCCGCTGTGCTGACAGACGATGACGGGCGCAGTTATATCGTATATGGTGGATTATGGGGCGGCCAGCTTGAAATGTGGCAGAACGGCACATTCGATCCGGATGCGCATCGTCCGGAAGGAGACGAACCTGCCATCGGACCGATGTTCGCTGAACTGACAGATGATATGAAGTCCTTTAAAACAGAGCCGAAACACCTGGAGATACTGGACGAAAACGGGGCCCCCCTGAAAGCCGGTGATGAAGACCGCCGCTACTTTGAAGGCCCCTGGATGCACAAATTCGGCGGAAAGTATTACCTTTCCTATTCCACGGGAACAACGCACTACCTGGTATATGCTGTTTCGGACCGGCCGGAAGGACCGTATACCTATCGCGGCCGCATTATGGAACCGGTTCTTGGATGGACTACGCACCATTCCATTGTTGAATACCATGGAAAGTGGTATCTCTTCTATCACGACTGCGAGCTTTCCGGCGGAATTAATCACCGCAGATGCGTAAAGTTCCTGGAATTGAAGATCCATGAGGACGGTACGATTGAAAAGGTATGGCCTTACGGCGAACAATAACTGATACCGGACTATTCGCAGGCGCAATGCAGAACAGCGCCTGCGGATTTTTTGCGAAAGACAGAAATATATATAGATGCATCAATACTGAATACAGGAAGGAAGACAGCGAATGAAGCACACGTTAATCCATAAAACAGTCGCCTGGCTGACAGTCATTCTGATGGCAGTGTTGATTGTGATTCCGTACGGAAGGACGGAAGAAGCTGCAGAAGAAAAGGAAATCCACGTTGTAATCCTGGCTACGTCAGATATGCATGGAAATATCTGGGGGTTCTCGTATGAAGAAAACAAAGAAACCACGAATAACGGCATGGCCAGGCTGTATACCTATATTCAACGTGTGCGGGAAGAGAACCCTGTTGTTTTTCTGATTGACGGCGGTGATGATATACAGGGAACGATTATGACAGATGATATCGCCAATAAAACGCCGGACCAGCCACATCCGGTCATGATTGCGATGAACTATATGAAATTCGATGCCATGACTCTTGGAAACCATGAATTCGACTGGGGCATCGGGACCATGGAAAAGATTATCGGGCAGGCGAAGTTCCCGATTCTGGCTGCAAATGCGCTGGATAAGGACGGAAAGCCCATCACCGGACAGGGATGGACGATTGTCGACCGAGGCGGAATCCGTATGGCGGTGATCGGCGTGGTAACGCCGTACGTCCCTGTCTGGGATGGCAAAAAGGATGGGGTCGGGGAAATTACGTTTACCGCTGCAGATCAGGCTGTACAAACTGCATATGAAGAAATCCTGAAAAGCGGATCAGAGCCGGATCTGATCCTGGTGTCTGCGCATATGGGTGAATATGCCGAATTTGATGAAGACGGGGGATCTGATTCCGCTATCCGGATTGCTGAAGTCAATCCGGGAATTGATATCCTGCAGGCACCTCACATGCATATTACCGTAAATGATTCCATTAACGGAATACCGGTGGTAGGTGTTCGGAATGCAGGAAGGGAGATCGCACGGATCGATATAACGCTGGATACAAATCATCGTATCACCAGCATTGAAAAAACGATTGTTGATATGGCGGAGGAAAAACCTTCGGAGGCACTTCGTTCCATCCCCGAAATAAAGACGGCGCATGAAGCAGCCATTGCATACATACGCGGCGGAGAAAGTGAAACCGGAAAAGGGACGCCTTTGGGATCGACAACAGCGCGCTTCCAGCCGGAAAATGAAATCCATGGCATTCCGGAAGGCCGGCTGCGGGATACAGCGGTGATTGACCTCATTCTCAAAGTGCAGCTGGAAAACTCGGGTGCCGATGTAACATCCTGCGCCTTATTCAAGGATACAAGCGATCTTCCGGAAGGAGAGATCACTTATGAAAACATCTTTGATATCTATATGTATGATAACACGCTCTGCCGGGTGCCTGTAACCGGGAAAGAACTAAAACAATATATGGAATGGGCAGCATCCGCATACAACACGTGGAAACCCGGGGATATCAACATCTCATTTGACCCGGAATTTCCGGTCTATCAGCACGATATATTCGGCGGCGTTGAATATGAAATTGATCTTTCCAGGCCCAAAGGGGAACGGGTCAGGAACGTCAAATTCAAAGGAAAAGAATTAGAGGATGACCAGATGCTGACGCTGGCGGTCAGCAATTACAGATATGCATCGAACCTGAAGCCGCTGCATCTGGTTTCCGGAAAACGCGAATGGGAGTCTTCGGGATCCATCAGAGATATGATCGTAGCATACTTCAGTCAGCATTCTCCTGTGACACCGGAAACAGACAATCATTGGCGTATCACAGGAATCAACCTGCAGGAGGAGGATCCGCGGAGGGCGGAGATTGTTTCCTGGATCAATACAGGGTGCCTGCCGGTTCCGTATGAGGAAAGTTATAACCTTGCAGATTACGATACGCTTGCAGAAAAAATGAAAACAGTGACCGAAACAAAATAAAGAGCAACTTAAGGGAAAAGCTGCCATCCTGTTTCATTCCTGCGTATATATAGATGTATATCGCATACGAAACAAAAGCATTCAGGAGGAAACAACGATGGGCGAAGCTTTTTACAAAGAAATGAAAGAATTCCTGCAGAAATACAAGACCCGGGAAGCACGGGAGAAAGCGCTTCGAACAATGAAGTCAGAGAAAATCCTGCAGCTGTCCCGTTCCTGTAAGGCCATTCAGGACGCGTTCTATTATGCCCGCTTTGCTCAGGAGGCAGCGATACGTGAAGGACAGGGATAAAACAAAGAATCTTATTGCATAACGATAATGATTGTTGTAAAATACGCGTGTTTAATTTTTCACGTATCATTTTAAGATGCCACGCCATGTGCGGGAAAGGATGAGAAGAAATGAAGAAAGAGATCAGTAAAGTTGTGTACGATACCGAAACCTCCGAATTTATCGAGAAAAAGGTTTTCGGCCAGTATGGAGATCCCAAGGGCTATGAAGAGTGCCTGTTCAAAACCCAGAGCGGCAAATTCTTCCTATATTGCTTTGGCGGACCTGAATCCCCCTATAAGGAAGAAACAATCAAAAGGCTTGCAGCTGAAAAGGTGAAAGCCTGGCAAAAGGCATGACGCATTTAAAAAGGACTGTTTCACTGTGAAACAGTCCTTTTTTGATATCATTCCCGGGAATGATGGGGAGTCATGAAAATCAGGGAGACACTGAAAAGAATTGCGGAAAAAATATGAACAATAGGATCGGACCAGAAAGAGAGATAGATGCCTAGCAGAAGATCCGAAACAATCAGTGTGTTCGCAGCATGACGAATATGCCGGGGCTGGCTGCTAACGGTATAGAACAAGAGGAAAATGACCGGCGCGAAGGCAACGGCAGTCCACGAATTTACACCCAGACGCGGGAAGAATACAAAGAAAATCAGAGCAAAAGCAAGCACGGAGAGGATCGCCCACTGGATCCATTGTCCGACGCTGAGTTTCTTTTTCAAAAGGAAAGAAAGAATCAGTAAAACATGACCAATCAGGAACAGCACCATTCCGGGAACAAATGCCAGTTCGGTCAGAAGGTACGCAGCGAGGAACACCAAGAAACCGGGAAACACACCGGCAGAGAGCTTTTCCCGGGTATCCAGCCGCAGGAAGAAGATTGCCAGCACAGCTGCTGCGGCGATTGCCTTCCAGACAAGACGGATGAGCGGCATATCTGCAAGAAGCCAGAATGCTCCTTCTGTTTCCACTGAAGCTATGCAGAAAAGAGCAAGAAGGAACCAGATCAATGCCTTTTTCTTAGTCCTGTTCGGAACCAAAAGGGAAGAAAGAGAGATGATCAGGAAAACAAGGATGCCGACGCCCAGGAGAATCAGGGCTATCAAAACCCGCCAGGATACAAAAGGAGCGGAGATTCCGAGGAATCTTGTAACATCTGAAGCCAGATAGGTCTGATGCGTAAAACCTTCCGGCAAAGATCCGTCCCGCTGCTCCGGAGACCAGGCTGTTCCCTTATCGCCGTTGAGTGCTCTGATTTCCCCGCTGGAGGCTCCGGAAAACTGCTGCGTCACACGGAACCCGCATTCGGCCTGACGGACCTCCACGGCACCGTCTGAATTCGCTTTCCATGTTACCCGGAGGGGCACACCCTGCGGAATTGCGGCGATAGTGGTAGTGCCGATCCGCTCCATATAGTACGGCGGATAAGGCGGATTCTCGTCGATTTCGCCGGACTCTTCGTCATACATCACCAGGCTGCCTTTTTCCGGCAGGACCATTTTCCCGCCCGGAAGACCATCTATGGTGATTTCTACATCCACCGGTCCTCTGACCATAACATCGGTAAAGGTATCGTCCAAT
>JAEEGL015260569.1_pt1 | contig 17232 bp, 9 predicted proteins | sample 9134231 | NCBI WGS metagenome assembly JAEEGL01 (sample SAMN16246548, study PRJNA631951) | gut metagenome | biome: gut microbiome; feature: rumen; material: fiber-attached | host: Bos | place: Iran: Karaj | collected 2018-10
GAACAGATTGTCGCCTATGACAGCAAAACCTTCGTCGCAATAAAAATCATCTTCTATTATCACATTCTTAATCTGCTTTCTGTACTTGTAGAAAGGAGATTTGTCAAAATGAGAGGTTGAAGCCTCCAGTGGAACTACGTGAAGCGTTCCATTGCCATCGATATTCCATACGAAATATGCGGTGCCATCCACGTTACATGTACTCGGCTCTTCAGCCATACCTACAGACGCTAAACCCATGGTTATTACCATAGTAATAATCATTCTAAGATAGAATGCTTTTTCCATAATAAAAAAAATTTAGATGTTGGAAATAAATGTATTATATAAATTTAGGAATTTAGTTACTTCACATCGCCATATGACAAATCCCATTTTTTGCAAAGTTAAGCAATTAAATTCACAAAAACGAACAATACATTATTATATTTAGTGTGCAACCTACATTCTTGACATATATCAAGCCAACAAGTCAAAAAAAGAAGAAAAAACTCAAAAAACAGCAAAAAAGCACACAAAAAACAGTTTCGGCAATAGTGCATATTTGTAAATATAGCAAAAAACAACGTACAATGTATCGGTTAGGTTATTGCGGAATTGTAAAAATCGTTGCATCTTCGGAAACGCAATATTTTTGTTATCTTTAAATTTGCACAGAATAATATTATGTATTAACTTTGCACTCGGAAATAAGTGTAAGATTTATGAAAGTGACAGATATATAACAATGTCACAACAAAAAGGGGAAAATAAGCCATACTTAGTTGTTTGAAACTGGGTATGGCTTCTTTATTTGTTTAATATCCAATCCTCCCCCCCCCTGCAAAAACACGAATAAGACACCTCCGCAGTAAGTCCGTTGCAAGTCCGTTGTAAATCCCATGCAAGTCCCATTTTCCTCCTATTCCAAGGAACGGAGGAGAAGCGGATTAGAAACGAAAGAAGAACGGAGGATTAGCGAATGATCAACGGAGGCATAATCGCCTTTGGATATTATCGCTCACCTTTACAGTAAGAAAAACAAAATTTCCACATTACTCGTCCACTCGTCACCTGTAGCTCTATAATAATTTGTGTGTCAAAGAATTATGGCGGTGATTCATTCCATCTCACTCGTCACCCACTCATCACCCTAAAATTGCATATCATATTGATACAGGATCAGTTGAAAGGACAAATCGCTCGTCACCTTTTTCAGGGTGACGAGTAGAGCAAGGGCAAATCGAGTGCGTAATATTCACATCCTCAACAAGATACAAGGCTTTGGGTGATGAGTCGGGTGACGAGTGGCATAGGGTGAATCAACGCTGTAACAACCAACGTTACAACAACTTACAACGTTACGGGTGATGAGTGACGAGTTTTTACAAAACTCTTTTTTTGAACACAAAATTGCTAACCCCACATTGCAATATATAACATTAACGCAAGTACGAAGAATTTCATATACTCATATATTAACGTGAGTTCGACGACTTGCGTAGCTTGTTGAGCCTTGCGAAAAAATAGCTCTGAACGTCGAAGAGGTCGGCGGCCGAAGGGAAAGCCAAAGCAAGTCGAGATAAAGAAAAAACATGGAAAGAAAGACTTTGTTCCTCTTATGCTGCTCTTATGTAACTCTTATGTAGCTCTTATTCCCGAAAAGAGCTTAGATGGTATCATGGCTTTCTGAGTCTCATCTCTTCCTTAATCAGGAGAGACGTGAGTTCAACAAAAAAAATCGTGCGCCACATCAGATGTGACGCACGATAGTTTATAATACACTCTCTATACTACAAGAGAGATGAGAGATTCTTACTTAGCAATATACTTGCTGCCATTGCCATCAACAACAATACCCTTATAGTCGTTAGAAACACGCTGACCAGCGAGATTGAACTTAACGGTAGAGTTGTTCTTCTTAGCTACAACAACATTGCTGATAGCTGTCTCGTTAGGATCTGTACCGAACTCATAAGCATTTGTACCAGCACCCTCCTTAACGAGGAAGTTCTTAGTACCAGTTTGGTCAATAAGAGACTCAGTATCGTCCTTGAGCTTCCAAACTATATCATAAATCTCATAGTCACAAGCCTCCTTGATCTCTGCCATATTGAATGCTATGGTCTTAACACCGTCATTAGGAATCTTAAACTCGAAGAATGCAGATTTCTCAGTTGGCTCTGGGAATGTCTGTTCTGTTGTCTGGAACGTCATAGCATCCCATGCACCACCGATGTAAGAACCAGGCTCTCCATGAACCTGAGTCGTTACCTTTGCATCATCAACAGAAGACTTGTACTTGAACTGGATAACAGTTTCCTCGTCCTTATCAAGAGCGCGGTTAGCAACAATGAAGAACTGGTTATCCCATGTGTTACCTACAATGTTCTTGCCTTCCTCGTTCTTCTTGAATTCGTAACCCTCTGGAGCTTCATTATTTTCCAAGTACTCTCTTTCAAGACCTTTCAGTACAACGTGTGTAGGATTAGGTTTGATGTCAAGTTTCTCAAACAGCTTACCGCTACCTTCGACAAAGATAATTTCGATTTTTCCGTTATCTAAGACACAAAGATCCCATGCGCCCTTACCAGGAAGCTTGATAACAGCTCCATTAGACGCTTCATAGTCGACAGCAGATTCCAAGTCTATTGTAACAGGCTTGATAGCACCACCCTTGAATAAAGAAGGACTACCATTAACCGTAGAAATCATAATAGTAGTAACAGGAGATTCTGCAGAACCTATGGTTGCTGTGAACTCACCACTTTCCTCCGTAAACTTAACAACCTGGTCTAAGTTAGGAACACCATCTACACAAGGAGCAACAAAGAAGCCCTCTTCAACTTTTAGTTCCTGCCAAGAGAGATCATCAAAATAGAAGTCTGTAGCATTTTGTTTCTCAGAATTTAGGTTGAATGCGAATGACCAAGCACCACCCTGAGCGGCAACAGCAGTGAATTCACTTTCAAAAGTCTGCCAATCCTCAGTGAATGAGATTTTGTCTAAACCAGGACCTTGTTGATATTGTGATGGATTCTGTTGATGGATTTGAGTATCAACTGTAATAGGCTGTGAAGCCTTATAACGGAAACTAACCTTATACTTTCTACCTGCCATCATAGGCTTTGGGGCCTCAATCCAGAACTGGTTGTCCCATGCAGCTGCATCACCATCTGTCAAAGCATCAGCAGCATGAACTACGAATACATGGTTAGAAGGATTACCTTGTTCTGCCTCGATTGTAGCAGGGAATGGATCCCAACCACCTTCAGCATTCATATTCTCTTCTCTAACCTTACCCCATGCACAGATAGTGAAGTTCTTCTTATCATCATTCCATCTAACTTCTTTATCAGCCCATGCCTTCTCAGCATCACCATTGGTAAGAAGTTCCACATACTCTTCTACAAGTCCGTCTTCTTCCTCATGAGTGATCTTTACATTTGAGATCCACCAGTCGCCTACATAGTCACCACATTGGAAGAGTACCATACCGGTATCATGCCAATACTGATCATTTGGATTATTTGTTGACTTAAAAGTCACAGTCTGCCAGTCTGTTGTAAGAGCAACAGTTCCAGGAGTAGGACAACCAGAGAAAGATACATGAATGTCTTGCGCAACAGAACCCTTGATTCTAAATTCGATGGTATATTCTGCATCAGGATTTAAACTTTTAACGCCGAAAGCCTGGAACTGGACATCATAATATGGATCTACCGCCTCCTCACTATGGAAATGGAGATAACCTTCTTCAACGGATAAACGAGCCTTAGCAGCGTCACTTGCCCATCCACCTTTCTCAGTCCATACACCAACATCACTGTAGTCGAACTCTGTGTCGACGACTACTTTTGCATTTGCTCCCAGAGCCATTGCCAAGAGAGCTACAAGTGTAAATAATTTCCTCATAATAGAAATAATTTAGATTAATAATAGAAATAGATAAAATTATTGATATAATATACGTAAAAGAACTTATCCGCTATTCACCTCAAATTTATGACTTATGAGATAATATAACAGATTTCTGACTGCAAATATAATCTTTATTTTTGAAAATAACAACAAAAAACAGATATATTTTTATAATTATTAGGCAATAAAGTGTAAAAAAGACGTTTTAGGGAGAATTTCGTATAATAATTCTACGAAATTTCCCATTCTTTTAACATTTTATTTTCCGCTGAGTGCATCGCAGAACGATTTGTAAGTTGCATTGCGAACCCAATCTTTGCCCACGACTGTCCACAAACCTACAGGATCTGAAGTATCAGCCATATTGCCTTTACAGATACCAGCCTGTTTGTCCTGAGGAATCTTGGTCATATAGCTCTTTATGACATGTCCATAGTAATCAGCCAACCTCTGACGCTGTTCGTCCGTAATTTTAGCAGCCGAAACATTTGCTCCAGAGGCATCCTGATACTTTATGTCGAAGTTAGATATACGAATAAGTTTACCTGTAGATGCAAGGTTGTCAAGAAGATTGTTTAGAGAAGCCTCATTTGCAACCTGCTTGGTATCATCCTCACTATATGCGAGATCAAGTTTTGCATTGATACCGTCAATCTTTGCACCTTTGCCGTCCCAAAGGGTTATCCAGTATTTGAGGCTCTCAAACTTCTTCTGCTCATCAAGTCCTGACTCACTGATGAAGAACCTCAACCTAGAAGCATCGCCCTCATATTTCTGATACGCCTCACTTGCAACCCTTGAAACTGTCGGAGCATAGTTTTCACTACCGAAAACATCCTGCCAAAACATGCCTGTTTCCGAGTGTTTGAGATCATAATATCCGTTCTCAAGAGTTACTTGTACATCAATTGGCTCATCAATAAGGTCGAAAGACGTTATACGACCTTTATTTATCTTCATCATACCGTCACACCAGGCGTTGAAAGCATAGTGGAGAGTATCACTCTTTTCCTGTGCAGTCTGCGGACGGTGATTGTCTGGAGTTTGAACAATCGAAATTTCTCTGACATTGACAACACCATTAGCGATACCAGAAATTTTCAAATATCCGGTTGTAGCATTCTTTGAAGGCTTTGCCTCTACTACAACTTTTGTCCATTCACCAACTTTAAGTTGAAATTTCTTACCACCTGTGTCTTTTTCTTTTTCCTTTACCAGACTGTCTGAGAAAGTAAACATAAGTGAATTTGTCTTAGTAGTAAATACATTCAAGGTGATGGTATAAGCCCCTAATGGATCCACGTCAAAGCCATCCACGATTCTGAACGCTGTATATGGAGAACACTTAAGAACATTTCCATTTGTGTCATAGTCCTTTACAATCTCAGGAGGAATGATTTTTCTTGTTGACCTTTCAAGTTCGTAATCCGTTGGTGGGAACTCATCCATTGTGCTAAAGTCAACCGTCTTATCCTTTATAATATCTACATCAATTTCAATAGGAGCAGTAAGTGTGTTCAGCCATCCTTCTGGCTGATTTGCATTTGCTGCTATAGGACTGCCAAATACCTCACCACCTATTTCCTCTACATGGTCAAGAAGATCCTTCATGTCAAGGAAGTTCATCACGCCCTTTTCATTGATTATAGAACCAGACATAAGAGTGGTACCGAAAGCGAGATTGTCAAAGTTTGTAACGGCAGCTGCATGAGCAAGTTCCTGTTTGTTGAAATCAGCCACCTTCAAAGTCGCACCAAGAGACATATTAGCATATTTATTCCTGTCAATATATGTCTTCACAGGAGCATAGTCCTTATATGGCTCTTGGAAACTTGGATCAGGCTGAGCCATGAAATCGTCAGTTATGTCATATTTTGCACAGGAAACAGTTAATGCACCTGCTGCCAACATTAAGAGACCGTTTCTATAAATCTTTTTCATATCCTTAGCCTCCTATTACTGTTTAACGTATTTGGGTGTAAAGAATACTCGTTTGTTTGACTCACGAGTCTGAACTACAAGGGTATCATTTGTTGAAACCTGAACATTTCTCTTACTGAAGTTCACATCGTATGCCAGACGTAGGATGTCACGCTGAACAGGCTCACCATTGTTACTTCCCCACTGGAAGTCCTTGTATTCTGGCATCTTCGTTCCTTTGGCGATAAACTCACCTGAACCAGTAGCTGTTACATTCTCATCATCGGTGGATATAGTACATTTATTTCCATCGAATGTCAGGATTAGGTTACATGACAATGAAGCGCCAGAGGTTTTGAATGAAACAGGGAAGATTGCCTGTGACATATTCTTTGTTGTAATACCACATACCTCGTCATTTGCATTAACAGGATTCTCCTTGAGACGTTCAAGGTCTGAGTTCACAAGTGAGAAATCTTGACGGACAACCGTTGTGGTTTTTCCTCTTTCCGTCACATTATCAACACCACGACGAATATACTTACCCTGCCATGGGTTCATATACTTCACGCAGTAAAGCACATAGTCCTTGGCGAGAACACTCCAGTAATCCGTATTGGTACGAGAAGGATTCTGCCCCTCAAACGGCGTTCCTTTGAGGATATGATCAATTCCCCTTACACCTGTCATCAAAAGTGGAATGACGTATGTATTCTCTATAGCCTTTTCATCGTTGAAGAAAGCATCTGTGAACTGCACCTCCACATAGCCGCGTGAATCACCATTATAGGCAATGGCATTTGACAAAAGGTTATAGTATGAAGAAGGCATTGGAAGCACTGGATTGGCAGGATTCCCACCTTCATCTACAAAATAAAGGTTGTCGCAAAGCGATTCATCAACAACAATATCCGCATACGCGTCACGACCTCCGTATGCACCGCCCATTGTTGACCATATCTGGCACTTATGCGCATTGTCAAGAGTATTGTCATAGATGTCATTGCCGAGCACGAGAGTACGTACCGGGAACTGATATGCGAAGTAGGCAGTCGTACCTCCTTCATAGTCAGGGAACTCATGATCAGCATTATAGCATGAGCTATATGTAAGAACCATAGCTCCCAAGGCTACACCATATATATATTTCTTCAGTTTCATCATAATTATGTCTGTTTCAATCAATGTAATTCCCAACCCCTATTCTGTTTAAGATTACTCCACTTCAAGACCTCAGTCTTAGGTATAGGCCCGTAATACTGGAAAGAACTGTCAAAGTTACGGTCTTCCACTTTAATAATGGTATATGTGAGCACTCCTGTTTCCTTATTGCGGTCAATAGACATACCTCTAACAGGTTCATTAATTGGCAATAACCAACGACGGAGATCCCAGAAACGCTTGTTCTCAAAACAAAGCTCGATACGACGCTCATTACGGATAAGGTCAGTCATCTTTGTCTGATCATTAGCGCACTCTTCAAGATATGAGTCACCCTCAGGAAGTTTCGCTCCCATAAAATCAGTTCCAAGTCCAGCACGTTCACGAATCTTCTTAATAACGTCGTATGCAGTGAAACCAATGCCTGTAGGATCATTCTTTGGTCCCCATGCATCGTTAGCTGCCTCTGCATAGGCAAGGAATATCTCCGTATAGCGAATACGAGGATAGATATGATATTGCTTACTAAGACCTTTGCTCGCACTTACTTCGCTACGGAGAAGCTTCTTCAAATAATATCCAGTACGAGTAGAATTATCTTTAGCATTAATGGCATTAATGTTATCAACAACTCCATCATCATTCTTTGGATAATTACCCGTTATGACAATATTACCACCAGCACCAAACTGCACCTCGTTATAGAGAATGTCATCGTCAAGACGCGGGTCTCGGTTTGCATAAGGATTCTGCGAATCATAACCTGAATTCGGATCAGTGATAGGCCTACCGCTACGCATAGGGAAAGCATCAACAAGATTCTGCGAAGGATTTACACGACCAGCACCATAAAGAGATGGAGGGAAATTATCTTTTTCCTGATCTGTATCATTTGAACGGGCTGCACGCCAGAGAATCTCCGGCATTTCAGCAGCACTTGGATCAAGCATTTTCTTGTTCTTATACCACGTACTGCCTGTCATGTCAAAACCTTCCAAGCCCCCAATACGCTTAAGCACATTGGCACAAAGAGTTGCAGCCTCGGCAGAAGTCACCCCGCTTTGCTCGCGGAAAGCAGGACTTGCAGCAAGAAGGGCAGTCTGAGCCTTGATAGCCTCAGCAATCTTGCCAGATATAAGTCCTTTCGCTGTTTCACCAAACACCAGATTAAAACCTGTTACCTGTGCTCCGACACTGAGATACTTTGCAGGAATCTCCTCTGCAGTCTTTACATCAGCATAGTCTTGAGGAAGAAGAGCTACAGCACTATCACAGTCTGCAAAAATCTGCTTGACACATGCTGCGAAGGTCGCACGTGGCTGATTATAGTCAGAACTTGCATCTTCCGGCTGCGTGAGCAAAGGCACACCGTAAAGCACATTGTCGTCAGCATAGCCACCATGAGCCTGAAGAAGATGATAATAAAAGAGAGCACGAAGACCAAAGGCCTCACCCTTCAAACGATCAACGAACATCCTCTGCTTTGAAACCGCACTTGGAGCCCAGTTTACTTTTTCCACCTTCGTAAGGAAGAGATTAACATACTGAATGCCATCCTTACAAGTGTTCCATTGAGTCATTGGATCATTGTCAGAAGCCCATGCTCCTGTTGTCATATTATAGTAAGCATCGGTAAAAACATTGGTTGCTGCATCATCCGTTGCCACATCAGTCTGAGTAGTCCTTATATAAGGTAGACGGTCATATCCGTACATCAACAGACCATGCGCATACTTAGATTCTTCATACATGGCTTCCTCCGTACGATTGTTTTCAATTGCTGGTTCAAACATATCATCGCACGAGCAGACGGCAAGACTGCCAATGAAATATAATATAATGTTTCTTATCTTCATATTTCTTAATCTTTTCACTTTCTACTTTACACTTTCTATTAGAGGGTTACCTTGACACCGAGATTGTAGAAACGGGTCTGCGGTGCTGTACCAACGCTTGTCTCCATCAGCCAGTGGTTCGGTGAGAATGTAAAGAGGTTACTTCCGTAGAGATATACAGAGAGAGCATTTACAATCTTACCTTTCAACATTTTCTCAGGAAAATCGTAGGTAAGCTGTACCTTATCAATCCTGAAATAGTTTTTGCGATAAAACCAGAAGCTTGATGGCGAAGCATTGTGAGGCGAAGACTTTGTCGTAAGACGTGGATGAGTAGCTGTCTCTGCAGTCTCAGGAGTCCAGCGACCATAGGCATTTACAGAATACTTGTCTGCTCCGGACATATAGTAGTATGAACTGGTGTTCTTCATTCCGCTTGCACCTATCTGGGCATCACCAAGCATGAAGAGAGTAAAGCCCTTATATTTGAGAGTAAGGTTTACTCCCATACTGAATGGAGCTCCGAATGTGCCACTCTTTCCAAGACATATCCTATCCTCTTTGGATATGATATTATCGTGATTCACATCCTCATACTTCAAGTCACCCGGACGAATTGTACCACCAATCGATGGAACTGGAAGTCCCTTCTTCAGGCTGTAGTTCTTTGCACCGTCCTCATAGGATATGTCAAAATCATCATCAGTATAGAAACCTACACAATTGTAGCCCCAAAGTCCGTCAACAGGACGTCCTTCCTTTTTCCGATATTCCTCTTCTACGATTTCATCATACTTGGAATATTTTGTATAGAGATATGTACCAACAACGCCAAGAGTTGCATGAACCTGCCCGAACTGCTTCTGGGCAGTAATACTAAAGTCAATACCCCTACGGGTTTGAATGTTATTATTGATTGCAGGCTTAAAGCTACTACCAGAAAGGCCCTTCTGCAAGTGTGAAGGGAATGTTGTAGGATCCTGAATGATATAGCCCGACATATTCGTGTTGAAGAATGAAATGTCGGTGGTAATAAGTTTGTTGAGGAACGAGCCGCGAAGGCTTACTGAGAATTCCTTACGATGTATAAAATCAAGAGCCGGATTCTTTCCTGCTGTTGAATATGTACGCTCCGTAGTAGTACCATCATTCCACACGAAACTACCACCCGCAGTCTCCCACAATGCATCGTAGATATAAAAGTACCGGTAGTTGTTGGAGTTTGAACTCATATTGGAGTATGGATCCATATTGGGGTTTGGATCCATATAGACATCAATATCCTCACTCAGATTACTGTACGATGCACTGAGCATCAGATTGTCAACACCTTTAACATTCTTCATGAAATCTTCCTTGGAAATGTTCCAACCGAAAGTGAAGGAAGGAGAGATAGCTTCACGATTACCCTTTGGAAGACGTGCTGAATGAACACCTGCCATAGACAAGTCTGCAAAATAGCGTCCCATATAATCATATCCTGCCTGAAGGCCTAAGTTGGCATTTGCATAGCGATGGTATTCACCACTGGATGTAGTGGTAAACATATTTCCGAGCAGCATACCTGTGAAATGATGCTTGCCGTCAAATGTATGGTCATAGTCGAAATGACCATTCCAACTAATCGTCTGACGATATGAAGAACCTGACATGCCCATTTGACCTGTCACAATTTCATCGTTTTGCTGAGTAAGTGCCACTATAGCATCCTCACCGTTATAGTTACTCCATGTTGGGATAAACACAGCATATTCATTATCATACGAAAGATTATACGTTGAAGCATAGTCGATGGCAAACTGCGTCTTGAACGACAAACCCTTTACGAACTTATCCATATCATAGATGATACCAGCGTCAAACTGGAACTGACGGCTTGTTGTTGTTGTCTTACCGCCAAAATAGCAATCTGCGACGGCATTATGGTCTGTATTTGTCGTTCCACCAGGGAAATACTTCCCATCGAGGAAATTGATAGACTTATCAAGAATGGCAAGAGCCTTGGAAGCATTAGGGTCAACCATATCAATAGGAATCAATGGTGCTGCATTTTCCGGGAAATTCGGACGCATCTTTGCAGCCTCTCCCCAGAAATCACCCTTGTTCCTATTCGCATTATAGAATGTGGCACTTACATTTGTAAAAGCCTTAACCATACGGTTTACAACGATATCTATGTTACCACGCACACTGAAACGGTCGGTATAGTTATCCTTTGCAGGTCCGAAGTTTAACAGATCCTCAATGCGATAATAGTTTATGTTTGTGTAGTAATGTGCACGAGTACCTCCTCCCTGCACCTCAAGCGTACCCTCTGAACGGTTGTATGCCTTGCGGACATACTCGTCTGAATAATAGTTTATATTTGGATAACGGTAAGGATTCAACCCAGAGGCATGATTGTAGATGTCCTGCTGAGAATATTTTTCACCTGTTGCAAGCTGATCGTTACGACAAGCTTCATTGTAGAGTGTCATATACTCAGCCGAGCCAAGATATTCTGGGAAAGCCTTTGCAACGTGCCAGCCTGTATTGGCATTGGCTGTAATCTGAAGACCGTCAACCTTGCTTCGCTTAGTAGTAATGAGGATAGCACCCTTTGCTGCCTTTGCACCATATAGCACAACAGCCTGTGCCCCTTTGAGGAAAGTTATCTGCTCTATTTCTGAAGTGAGCACGTTGTTTGACGGACGCTTTATTCCATCAATAATAACAAGCGGAAGATTACTATCGTCGTTAGTGTCAAGACGATCAGTATCCATGCCCCAGAGGTTTTGACCATTCCATCCGCTAACAAGAGCATACGTATCCTCTAGGCTATATACTGTATGATCCTTCTTCTGCAACTCTTCCATGTCAATATACGAAATGCCTCCAAGAAGTTGATCGGCATCCTTGTCACGGAAAGCAACATGAACCTTCTTTTTTACCGTGATGGTATCAGCAGCATCTGCGATCTGGGCATTGACCGTCAGAGACGAAACTGCAAGCAAGGCAAGGAGAAATATATTTGTTTTTATATCTTTCATAAAATTGTCAATTTTCAATTATCAACTATCCATTAGCAATTTTAATTGCTTTGCCGTTACCATCCCGGATTCTGAGGGAATTCCTTATAAAGATAGACATCATCATCTGGAAGCGGGAACCAGTAGTGCTTTGAATCAAAATGACGGGTGATAAGTTCCTTCTTGCGGAAGTTCGCAACCTCTGCATCCTTTGGATCGTGCTGAGGCACACGAGAAGTTGCGTTAAAATACCAATCATCTTTTTCCACACGCTCAAACTCATGAGAATACTTCACGGTGTAAGGAGGCTCGGTAAGGAGGAGCCAACGCTGAAGATCACACCATCGGAAACCTTCAAATGCAAGTTCTACGGCACGCTCACGACGCACTTCATCGAGGAAGTGCTCCTTGGTATCAAGGAAATTAGGCTGCACATGCTCCATTGGATAATCGAAGGAGTTCACACGGTCACGAAGTACATTGATTGCATCAACAGCAGTCAAATTACAAGTGGATGCCGTTGAATTCGGGCCACCGACAACTCCCTGCGCCTCTGCATACATAAGATATACATCTGCAAGACGCATATAAGGAATATAGGACTGGAGCGCATATTTCCAATCGTACCATCTGTCACCTATATTACACTGGTGAGGTATGAGTTTCTGAATGAAATAACCAGTGCTACTTCCGTTTTCTACAGCACGCATTGCACCATCTGTATAAAGTGAGCAATAGTCAAGTTTCTTCTGATCTGGATTGAGGCCTTCTGTCTGAAGTACATAGCGGAAACCATCAAATACTATATCGTGATAGAAACGCGGGTCACGGTTCTTGTATGGATGAGTAGGATCCCAACCTGACTCAGGATTCAGCACATACTGACCATTCTTAACAATATATATAGGCTGACCGTTAGCCATACCGTACTGGTCAATGAGGTTAGCCGTTGGATGATGGATGATATTGTCATGCTCCACAAGACCGGCCACCTTTGGACCAAAAATCTTAGCGCAGTTCCAGTTTGCAGAATTCTGGCCAGGATAATTGCCACGGAAGATAGCCTCAGTACTACCAGGCATATTCCAATCCTGATCCACCGTATAGAATATATCAGAATAGCATGACTCGGCTTTAGGATCCGTCTTCTCATGGTCATAGATGTTAGAATACTTGAACTCTGCAAGTTTGTACCGCGTCTGTCGTCGGCTGACCATATTAAGAGCCTTACCAAACACCTCAGCAGCCTTCTGGCAATAAGCTATATCATAGTCGTATGTCTTACCATTGGAACTTGCTCCTAAGAGCTGTGCAGAACTACCATTTTTCATCTCTTTCATAAGAGGTGAACCGGCCCATAGATAGCATTTTCCAAGATAGCATAATGCCATGAACCTATTGATACGAAGATCATTATTGCCAGGGTCATTTAGACCAGCAATGGTCTCGTCCCAGTCCATAGGAAGGAGACTTGCAGCCTTTTCAAAGTCCTCTGCGCAACTGTCTGCACATTCCTGAAAGGAAAGGCGTGGAAGCTCAGGAATTGTTTCTGCGTCGTATGCATGCTTAACGTATGGAAGACCGCCGAAGTAGCACATAAGTTCAAAATGCCACCATGCACGGAAGAAGTACATCTGTCCGAGCAAGAGGTCGCGCTCCTCGTCTGAGCCTACAAGTGTCTTAATCTTGGAAATACCCAGATTGCACTTACGAATGCAATACCATGAATTCTTCCAAAGAGAACTTCTGTCGCCATTGAGCCAGCACTGGGTGTTTGACACCCAATCACGATAGTTGCCAAGATCAACCTGATGATCCATGTGTGCATAGCCTTCTGGATTATGAACTGCATCGTCACCGAAATTCCATGCAGTACAATAGTTTACTTTCTCCTTATCAGGAACCTTTTTATAGATTTCTTCTATATATCCCTGGAAATTGCGGAAGTTCTTGAATGCCTCATCCTCCGGCACAATTGCCTCCGGGTCCTTATCAAGCCACTCGGAACAGGATGTGAAACAAGACGTGCCAGCCATAAAGAGCAGCAAACCGCACAATAGAGCTTTTATGTTTTTATTATATTTCATTTTTATTACGAATTCACTAAACACTAAACACTCAACTTTAAACACTCAACTCCAACGACTACATGTTAAGCTTTATTCCGAAGTTATAACGTCTGGCTGTTGGATATGCACCACCGCCACCGCTGAATCCATAGTTACTCTCACGGTCATCAGGCATCTTCGTGATTAGGAAGAGGTTATTACCATTGATATAGACTTTCAGACTTGAGAACCCTATTTTCTTTATCCAGCCCTTAGTCCATGTGTAGGCTATCTCTGCATTTTTTACTCGGAAATACGAACCATCATAAAGATATTGCGTACCGTCGTTATAAGAGACCTGTGTGTTGAAGCGTGGCACAACCACCTCTCCGTCGCCATCTACAGGATTCCACCACGTACCGTTATCATATACAGTAAGAAGCATATTGTTGAATGAAGTCAAACCAACGTTACGTGTAACGCCTGTCGCTCCATACATCTGCACAAACATACTCCAGCCTTTCCACTCCCAGCCGATTGTAGCATTATAGGTATGCTCTGGTGTCTCGGTATAGCCGTATGGTGCCTGATCGTCAACAGTAACCTTACCGTCACCATTGAAATCTACGATGTAATGGTCACCGATGAGCACCTGTTCATCGTTAGATGCACGCCAAGCCGTACTATACAGCTCATCGTATGTGCCAATAAATCCATTGTCAATAAATGTGACCTGCTGCCCCTGTGAATAGCCTGCCGCCTTGCGATAGTTTGGAATCAATGCAGCATCATCCTTATTTATAATATCGTTATGTGCGTATGTATAGTTGGTATTTGCCCAGAAACGCATACCATTCGCCAACACCTTATTAAAACGAATCTCAAGTTCGAAACCATAGTTCCTTATCTTACCCTTGTTAATATCAGGATTCTTGTACGCACCAAAATATGAAGGCAGAGAACGATGATCTCCATCAATAAATATTTTGTATCGTTCATCACGGAAGTAATCGAAACTTCCGGCAAACATACCACCAAGCACAGCATAGTCAAAACCTATGTTCATCTTTCGCACTGTAGCCCAATATATATCGGTAGCAATACCTTTCTCAAAATATGAGGTGAACGGGCTTCTTGAACCATCAATAGCCATAGGAATATTCTGAACACCAAGTGATGCAGAATTGGTTTCATCATCAGGAAGATCATCAATCACAGACCAGTCTGACATATATGCGAAACGCCGACCAGAACTATCATCTCCAATCTCACCCAGAGAACCGCGGATTTTGAACATATCAAGAATTCTCTTGTCCTTTAGCCACTTCATGAAATTCTCCTCTGACATCATCCATCCTAAAGCACCAGAGGCAAAGAAGCCGAAACGGTGTTTTGGCGAGAACCTCTGCGAACCATTATAAGCGCCATTGGTCTCAAAGAAATACTTGCTCTTATAGTCGTATGTGGCACGATACACCCAGTCCTCACGACGATTCTCGAGTTCCTTGCCCTTAGCATCGATACGACGCTTCCAGTTGCCCATGAGTGACATGTTATGGTCTCCGAACTGTCGTCCCCAGTAAAGCTGAAGTGACATTTCTGTCGCACGGAACGGATCCTTCATATTACCTGCCATTTCCTCCCAGTCACGGCTTTCATAGAAGTCGAAACCTGTATTCGAATTAATCTGCGTTTCATAGAGAATCTGACCATTCTCTGGGAGCATATAGGCTCTCTTGGCTTGGTGCCCTTGGTTAGAAATACCACGGGATACTTCATTAAACTGATTGTCCCATGATATTGTACCACGGGCAACAAGTCCCTTTGTGATGAAATCAAGGTTCTGCTCTAAAAGGAAATCCGTAAAGATACGTGTCTTGGCCTTCAGTTCATAACCTGAATTTGTAACATCCATTGGAGAGTTAGCGATATTCGACACCAGAGGGTAGTAGCCCCATGACCCGTCAGAGAACTGAACAGGGAAAAGATTTGGTGCCATGCCGTATGCACCCGCCCATTTCTGTTGCTGGAACCACTCACCGTCATTACCATAGTAATAACGCGGAGTCTTCTGCTGGGCATTCGAACCGGCAAGGTTCACCTTGAACATAGTAGTTTTTGTGATCTGGAAATCGAGATTAGAACGAACATTAAGACGATTATATGTATATCCGCCCTCCTATCCCTGACGATTATCCCATATCCTTGTCATATCACCCTCGTTCTGGAAATCGAACGCCACAAAATACTTTACATTCTTAGTACCACCAGAGATGTTGAGGTTAGTATTGTACGACAAAGCATAATCCTTGAACATCTCATCCTGCCAGTCAACGTTTGGATAACGCTCTGCCTGACTATAGTCACCAAGATATACACCATTGGCATCATAGTTTGGCTTTACTGTATGATCCTGGTTACGGAAATTATTGATGAATGTCTGTGGACGATAGTATGCCCACGAAGCATCTTTACCCAATGCAAGCTCATGCTCTATAGCCTGATTACGCAGCATATAGCCATCGTATGAATCATACTTGCGTGGAAGCTTAGACACCGACTTCAAGGTGGCGTTGAAACCCACGTCAATTCGTGCCTTACCTTCCACACCACGCTTCGTAGTGATAAGGATAACGCCATTAGCACCTTTTACACCATATATAGCAGTAGCAGATGCATCCTTCAATACAGAGACCGTAGCTACGGATGTGATATCAACTGCCCTGATTTCACGCTCAACACCATCCACGAGGACTAGAGGCTGGGCATCCGTATTCCACGCAGCCGCACCACGAATGTAAATACGAGGATCTTCTTCACCAGGCTGACCTGTAGAGGCAATAGTAGCAACACCAGGAAGGTTACCTGTAAGGGCAGCACCTACGCTACCGATACCAGCCGCACGCTCAAGAACCTCACCCGTTGTCTGCGTGATAGCACCGACAACCGACGATTTCTTTTGCTGACCGTAACCGACAACGACAAGTTCCTCAAGCTGGGAATCGTCATCCTCCATAGTCACTTTGGCAAACTTGTCAGATGAAACCTTCACTTCTTTTTCTTTCATGCCCACGTAAGAAATTACAACAATTCCCTTACCTTCCGGCATTTTCAGCGAGAAGTTACCATCAAGATCAGTAATGGTTGCATTCTGCCTGTTGCTTTTCTGAACGACAGTTGCACCAATGACAGCATCGCCATTATTGTCAACAACGGTACCCTTGACGAGTTCCTGAGCAAATGCAGGAACTGTTAGGACCATCATAAGCAAAACAGCAACCGATGTCTTTGACAACATCCTGCGTATAGCAAGACCTAAGATCTCTTTCCGTTTTTTGGTCATTTTTTGGATTTAGGTTA
>JAEEGL016702989.1_pt1 | contig 17232 bp, 16 predicted proteins | sample 9134231 | NCBI WGS metagenome assembly JAEEGL01 (sample SAMN16246548, study PRJNA631951) | gut metagenome | biome: gut microbiome; feature: rumen; material: fiber-attached | host: Bos | place: Iran: Karaj | collected 2018-10
ACCTTGGCGCGGGTCAGGTTCATGTCAAAGTGCTTCGGGCCCTCATTCGTAGCCGTGATGAAGGGCAGGTTGTTGTTGGTGGTGGTGGCGGAGGACAGTTCCTTCTTGGCCTTCTCTGCCGCCTCACGCAGTCTCTGCATAGCCATCTTGTCGCCGGACAGATCCACGCCTTCCATGCGCTTGAACTCGCTCAGCATGTACTGCACCAGGCGGTTGTCAAAGTCGTCGCCGCCCAGCCTCGTGTCGCCGTTGGTTGAAAGAACCTCGATAACGCCGTCGCCGATTTCGATGATGGATACGTCGAACGTGCCGCCGCCCAGGTCATAGACCATGATCTTCTGTTCTTTTTCGTTGTCAAGGCCGTAAGCCAGCGCTGCCGCCGTCGGCTCGTTGATAATACGCTGGACGTTCAGGCCCGCGATTTTGCCGGCGTCTTTGGTAGCCTGCCTCTGGGCATCGTTGAAATATGCCGGAACTGTGATAACCGCATCCTGGACTTTTTCACCCAGATAGCTTTCGGCGTCCGCTTTCAGTTTCTGCAGGATCATCGCGGAAATCTGCTGCGGGGAATAATGCTTGCCGTCGATGGTGCGGCCGCGGTCGGTGCCCATATCTCTCTTAATCGAAGAAATCGTGTTATCCGAATTGGTAACTGCCTGCCGCTTGGCCGGTTCGCCTACCAGACGTTCGCCGTTCTTGGTAAAAGCCACGACGGAAGGGGTCGTCCTGGACCCTTCTGCATTTGCGATAACGGTGGGCTTGCCGCCTTCCATTACGGCGACGCAGCTGTTGGTTGTTCCAAGGTCAATACCGATAATTTTGCTCATATTCGAAACTCCTTTCTCTGAAGTTGCCTTCGTAATTCCTGTTTTTTATCTGTCAGTAAATCATTGATGAATGAATCCGTCTGTTATCTGCTGCTGCAACAATCTATTTAACAACGCCGACCATACTGTGGCGTAAAACGCTGTCATGGTACATATAACCCTTCATCAGTTCCTGTCCGACGACGCCGCTCTCGTATTCGTCGCTTTCCAGCTGCATCACCGCATTGTGGAAATTCGGATCGAACTCTTTGCCGAGCGCCTCGATGGGAGTAACCCCCATATCTTCCAGCGATTTGAGCATCTGCGCGTAGATTTTCATCATGCCGTCGACGAACGGATCGTCTTTTTTGTCTTCCGGAACGGTCGCGAGACCGCGTTCAAAGTTGTCGATCACCGGCAGGAGTTTCTCGATGGCATTCATCTCACCCATGGAAAACATCTGGGTTTTTTCCTTATCCGTCCGTTTGCGGAAATTCTCGAACTCCGCCATCTGCCTTTTCGTCCGGTCCTCCAGCTCCGCGATTTTTTCCTTCAGCGCAGCTGTTTCTTTATCCTTCCGGCGTCCGAAAAAGCCTTTCTTCTCATGGACTTCCACCGCTTCCTCCGCGGCTTCTTCAGAAGACGTTTCCTCCGCAGCTGCTTCTTCCGGGATTTCTTCCTCCGGTTCTTCTTCGGATCCCTCCGGTTCTTCCCCGGATTCTTCCGGTTCTTCGTCTTCGGTTTCCTCTGCGGTATCTTCCGCTTCGTTCAGTTCCTTTTCTTCCTTTCCTTCTTCTGCTTCTTCCGGAATGACCGCTTCCCCTTCGAATACTTCGTCGGTTCCGTCCGCTTCTTTCCTGATATCTTCCATAATTTACGCCTCTCTGTTTCCAACGGTTTCCGGGCTGGCCCTTCGTCCGTTTATTCTCAGTCTTCTTTATACAAATCGTCCAGATGTCCGGCTATTTCCTTAAGGACGCCGACGACCCTGTCGTAATCCATCCGTTTCGGCCCAATCACGCCGACCGTTCCTTTCATCCCGTCGCCCAGGTCGTAGGTTGTGGTAACGACACTGCAGTCTTTCATGCTTTCGACCTGGCTCTCGCTCCCGATATATACGTGCACGTCGGATTCTTCATTGTTCAGGCTGTCCTGTACGATCGTGCCCAGCGCGTCCTTCTGCTCGATTTCCAGCAGGATATCCTTCGCTTTCTGATGGTCCGTCAGTTCCGGATAACGGAAAATGTTGGTCGCGCCGCTCGTATATATCTTCAGGTTGTCGTCCAGCTTGATGGCTTCCGCGGCAGCGCTTATCACGTTTTCGACCAGCCCTTCGTATTCGCCGGCCTGTTTCTTGATCGCGGCAATCAGCCCGAGGTTGACCTGCTCCACCGGGATCCCGTTCAGCGCCGAATTTAAAAGCATGTTGAGCATCAGCAGCGTTTCCTGGCTCAGGGCTTCCTCCACCGGAATCATGGTGTTCCGGACCAGGTTCCGTTCCAGGACCACCACCGCCAGGATGTGCCCGGCGTCGACCTGGGAAAGCTGGATAAATTTGATTTTGTTGCCCTGAACCGTCGGCGCGGAGATCATCGACGCGTAATTCGTGTTGTTCGCCAGGAGCGTCGCGACCTGCTGCAGCAGTTTTTCAAGTTTCTCTTCCCGGGAAACCAGGAGCGTTTTCATCTCCTCGACTTCTCGCCTGCCGTCAGACAGGAGATTGTCCACATAAATCCGGTATCCGGCATCCGTCGGTACCCGGCCGGCCGACGTATGCGGCTGCTTGATCAGCCCCATATCCTCCAGATCCGACATCTCGTTCCGGATCGTCGCCGAACTCAGGTTCAGGTCCATGGATTTGGAAAGCGTACGGCTTCCGACAGGCTCGCCTGTTTCCAGGTAATTCCTGATGATCGCCTGTAAAATTTTCATCTGCCTTCCCTGCAGTTCCATGACACCTTTCCTTCGTCTTTGTTTCCCGTTGTTAGCACTCAATAAAAGGGAGTGCTAACATCCTGTTGATACGATAGCACTCCCCCTATTTCCAGTCAATGAGAGAATTATAAAATGTTTATTAAATAGGTTACTACTGTCTGCGGAGCAGATGGAAGACGGTTTGGACACCGTGTTTACACGGGTGTACAAACCGGATTACAGATGCGTCCTGCGAAGCAGGAACCTCCCGCAGCATGAGCAAAACCGGAAGCGTCAGCAGCGGTTTTGCGAATGATACGGGAGGGGCCGAAGACAGTACGTTGATCATCCAGCCTGCGAAGCAGGAATGTCCCGGTTCATGAGCAAAACCGGAAGCGTCAGCAACGGTTTTGCGAATGATTACGGGACAGGGCCGCAGACAGTACGCTGATCATTCAGCCTGCGAAGCAGGAGCAGACTCAGTACAGCCAGGTCGCTCCGTCCTCCGGGCCGATGACCGCTTTCCTGTACGCGGACAGCATCCCGGGCGCCTGTTTCTCAGTCCGCTTCCATTCCTTAAAGCGCGCCGCAATCTCTTCGTCCGGCACTTCCAGCGTCAGCGTCTTCCTGTCCAGGTCAATATCGATAATGTCGCCGTCCTTCACAATCGCGATCGGGCCGCCCTCGTAGGCTTCGGGCGAGATATGCCCGACACAGGGGCCGCGGGACGCGCCGGAGAAACGGCCGTCGGTAATCATGGCAACCGATTTGTGCAGGCCCATGCCGACGAGCGTGGCGGCGGGGATGGACATTTCACGCATGCCGGGGCCGCCCTTGGGGCCTTCATACCGGATGACCAGCACGCAGCCGGGTTTGATCCGGTCATTCAGGAAATCCTCCATCAGCGCTTCTTCCGAATCGAACACGACTGCCGGCCCGCGATGATGGAACATCACCGGGTCCACGCCGCTTTTTTTCACTGCCGCGCCGTTCGGCGCGAGGTTTCCGTACAGAATGGAAAAACAACCGTCTTCCTGGATTGCGTTATTGCAGGACCGGATGATCTCCGGATTCCTGGATTCCCATCCTTCGATCATCTTCCCGATCGTCCCGCCGAAAGCCGCCGGCGCATCGAGATACAGGCTGTCCCTGATTGCCGAAAGGGACGCGCGCACGCCGCCCGCGTTCTGGTAATCGGTCATATTGTATTTTGACGAAGGCTTGAACCTGGCAATTAACGGAACGCTCCCCTGAATTTCATCGAACTCTTTGAGCGTCAGTTCCACACCCGCGCACCGTGCGATCGCCATAACATGCATGACAAAATTGGTGGAGCCGCCGGTCGCGGACACATGCCGAATTCCGTTTTCAATGGATTTGCGGTTGATAAAAGCCCTGGCCGTTATGTTTTCCCTGACCAGTCCCACGATCCGCTCTCCCACGTCCCGTGCCTGTTTCACTTTGTCGGAGGAGCAGTACAGCATCGTCGTGGAATCAGGCGGGCAGATCCCCAGTGCTTCCGCAAAAACACCCAAAGTGTTGGCCGTACCGTACATGGAACAGGTCCCGCAGGAAAAGCACGCGTGGTCCCTGTAATCTTCAAACTCTTCCTTCGTGATTTTTCCGGAAGCGACTTCCCCGATGGCTTCCTTCAGGTCGCTGGTCACCATTGTTTTCCCCGGCAGTTCATACGGCACCATCGCGCCGGCCGTCAGTACAAGCGCCGGAAGATCCAGCGAAGCGGCGGCCATCAGCATTCCGGGTACGATTTTGTCGCAGGAACACAGGAACACCATCCCGTCGAAGCCGTGCGCCCTGGCCATCGCCTCGGCGGAAGCCGCGATCATGTCACGCTGAGGCAGCACATACTGCATGCCAAGCATCTGCGACATCCCGTCGCAGGGTGCCGGCACCCCGAATTCCGCGGGCGTTCCGCCCGCTGCCCAGATTCCTTCCTTTACATACTGAACCAGTTCCTTAAAGGGTTTATGTCCGGGATTGACGTCGTTCCAGGAATTGACGATGCCGATCACCGGCTTTTCAATGTCTTTCCGCCTGTAGCCCACAGAAGACATAAGGCCGTTGTAATAGACGTTGGAGATATCGTTTGCGTGTTCTTTCATATCTTGCCTCCCGTAAAGTTTATTCGGCCATCCAGTCATTGACCATGCGGATTTCCCGGATATATCCGGCGTCGTCATTCGGCGTCTCCAGGATAAACGGCCTGCCGGCAAGCGCCGGGTGACGAACGATTCTCTTTAGCGCCTCCGCGCCGATTCTTCCTTCGCCGAGTTTCTCATGACGGTCTTTGTGTGAAGCGCGCTCATTTTTGCTGTCGTTGAGATGTACGGCTCTGAGGCGGGAAAGACCGATGATCCGGTCGAACTCGTCCAGTACGCCGTCCAGGTCATTGACAATATCGTATCCGGCGTCCCATGTATGGCAGGTATCAAAACAAACGCCGAGATTATCTTTCAGTGCAGTCCTGTCGATAATTTCCTTCAGTTCCTCGAAGCGGCCGCCCACTTCGGAACCTTTTCCCGCCATCGTTTCCAGAAGGACTGAGGTGTGCATCCCCGGAAACAGTTTTTCATTCAGGGCTTCCGCGATCTGCGCGATCCCCGCTTCCGTTCCCTGGCCGGTATGGGCGCCCGGATGAAAATTATAAAAATTCCCGGGAATCTGTTCCATCCGGAAAAGGTCCTGCCCGAACATCTCCAGGCCGTTGTTCCTGGTTTCAGCAGATGCGGAGCAGAGATTCATGGTATAGCTTCCGTGGGCGACCAGCGGGCCGAAATTCTCCGCCCGCAGAAGACGGATGAGAGCCTCCGCGTCTCCTTCTTTGAGATCCTTTGTTTTTCCTCCCCTGGGATTGCGGGTAAAGAACGCAAACGTATTCCCGCCGAAAGACACCATGGTTTTCCCCATGGCTTCATATCCGTCCGTCACGGAAAGATGGCAGCCGATATAAATCATTATCCGAAAATCTCCATAAAGGCCGAATACTGAAAGAGGAGACAGACACTGAGCAGGACGGCCCCGGCGATATCCGTAAACCAGTGCACGCCCGAGAACAGCCTGCCGAGGATCGCGATCAGGATCAGCGCGAAGCAGACAGCCTGCAGGATCCGCGCAAGCTGCGCGCTGCCGATAAACTGTTTCAGATAGCCGTCCAGCAGGATGATCATGCTGCCCAGTACAACGCAGGCAAGCACCGTATGGGACGACGGGAATGAGGCTTCCGGTTCCGATTCACCCGGCATAATCAGCGGCCGGTAATTGACGATCACGATCTCAAAGAATACATACAGAATAAAGATCGTCAGATAAAGGATGCCGGAAATCAGGATCGGCCTGTCGACAGCCGTAAGGCTCCGTCTCTGGTACAGCTGCATCGCGCCGCCGGCAGCCAGGAGGGCTACTGCCGCGATGGCCAAAACGCCGAGAAGCTTCGTCAGAGTATACCAGAACGGACTGTAATCAAAGCTTTCCTGGAACGCCCTGTTAATGTGGGAAAGCCCGATTTTCGTCCCTTCCGGTCCGATCGCGGCCACGTCCACCGTCTTGATCAGGACGATCAGGAGAATAAACAGGAAACCGGTGATACCGGCAGCGATAAATTTGGTTCTTACACTGTTGCTCACGTCAACCTCCGTTCAGAAACAATTTTATGATCATAACAAATACATAATCATTATATCAGTTCCGGGGGCAACATATCTCTGAAACAAAACAGGTCTGCCTGTTCTTCCCGGCAGACCTGTCCATGATTGTCCATACTGTATCCTGTTCTGTTCTGATCAGTACTGACCGTATTTTATAAGATATCTCCGGTCACTTTTCCTTTCAGCAGTTTTCCGCCCGCGATATCCAGCTCCGGATACCGTTCAGACAGTTCTTTAACGGCCTTCTCGATTCCGCTGCCTCCGGAAGTGGCGAACAGCATGATTTTCTTTCCGGAAAAATCAAATGTTTCCAGGAACGTATTGATGATTGTCGGCGCCGTATACCACCAGATCGGGAACCCGATATAAATCTCGTCATAAGCGCTGAAGTCATGCTCTGTTTCAGCCAGCGCAGGACGGGACGATTTGTTTTTCATCTCGACGCTGCTGCGGCTTCTCCAGTTCAGCCAGTTTAAATCCTTTTTTGTATAACGTTCGGCCGGAACGATTTCATACAGGTCCGCGCCGGCGACAGCCGCCAGTTCGCGCGCCTTTTCCGCCGTTTTTCCGGAGGCCGAAAAATAAGCGACCAGTTTGCTCATCTGATTTCTCCTTTCATATTATTTCAGTACTCTTTATTTCAGTATTCTCTGACCCGCGACATTCTTTCCATATAATCCGAACGCCGGCCGATCTCTTCCTGGAGGTATGCCTTGTCATAGCGTTCCAGAAGCGTCGGGGTTTCCGAATACAGATCGACACCCAGGCCCAGCCGGCTGCCCTCTATTTCCGCACCCATCGCGGAGAGCGTCGTCGGGAACAGGTCAAAAGTGGAGTAGTGCCTGACCGCGTCCGGATCCGCCGGAGTTTTCGGGGCATTCAGGATACTGACCGCGACGCGCCGTTCATAATCGCGGGGGACCGCCCTGCAGAAATCCTTATCCATCGTCGGATGGTCCCCGGCGATAATCACCGTCGTGTTCTCGTAAAAAGGCTGTTCTTTCAGCCAGTCCACAAAAGCGGCAACCTGCCGGGCGGAACAGGCCATGACGTTGGCATAGCGGTTGTTCCCGAAATCATCGCGGCAGAGCCTGCAGACATAGCCGTCCTCAAAATGCGTGTCCGCCGTAAGCAGCGTTAAGGCAAAAGGCTTCCCGCCTTCCGACAGTTCCGTAAGTTTCTGCTTCGCGGCGTCAAACAGCTTTTCATCTTCAAATCCCCACCAGACGTGGTAGCCTTCCGGGATCATCCCGGTCTCCGCAGCGGTGTGGTAATCATAGATTTCCAGGTTCCCGTGCCGTTCGAAATATTCTTTCCTGCCGCCGAAACGCGCGTCCGATCCGATCATGGCGCACTGCTGATAGCCCGCTTCTTCCAACAGATCCCCCAGCGTTACGACTGTCGGGAAAAACTTTTCCACCGGAGATTCGCCGAAGTTCCATATCCTGTTCAGCAGCCCGAGTTTTAACGGCAGCCCGGAAGCCTGTGCGAACAGGCCCGCACTGGTCCAGGTGGTGGACGCCAGGGAAACGGCGCCGTTCACTTCCCGGGAGTTTCCGGAAAAGTCCTCGCCTTCCCGCGCAAGCGCCGTCAGTTCCGGAATCACATTTTCCGGGAAAGCTCCGCCGGATTCAGCGTCCATATAGGTGACTTCCATCGACTCCAGATAAAGATAGACCAGGTTCCGTTTCTTTTCCGGGAAAGAGATGCGGGCAGAAGACGTCTCCGCCTGCTGCTCCTCAATAAAGGAGGAAGGCGTAAACTGCTGCCTGATGTAGGTAAAGCCTTCCAGTCGGTACAGCGTGACAAAGATCATCAGCACGGAGGCCGAAAGGCCGAACGCCAGGAACCCGCGCCGGAGTTTCCGGACCATATTGTCCCCGGCTTCGGAATGCCTTCGGCTGAAATAAAAAACCGCACATAAAAAAAGAACGAGAATGATGACCGACGGGTAGAGGCTCACGAGCCTGAAATCCCGGAGCATCTCCGGATTCGTCCCGGAGACCGGCGCCCCGATCGTGTACATCATCTCATCCATTTTCAGATTTCCCCAGGTCTTCAGCATCCAGCGGAGACTGAAGGCCAGGAGAACAAAAAACCAGGATACTGCGGCGGTAAAAAACGTCATGCCTTACAGCGCAAAGCTCCCTTTGATATCATCGTCCGCTACGAAATAGACGCGGTCTTCTTCCGTATTGACATAGAACAGAATTTTCTTAACCGCGGACGGATCCAGCTGCATATCATATTCCATGATGTCCTTTACGGTCTGGATCATGGTTTCTTCATCCCATTCTCTGTCCAGATACTGTACGAAGATTTTTGTCTGCAGTTTCGCTTTCTGGGCGACAGCGGCAGTTTTCACGGTCTTGGCAGCAGCGCCTGCAACAGCTGCTGTCTTAACGGCTTTCTTGGCGACCTTCGCGGTGCTGGCAGCGCGTTTGACTTTCTTGACCTCTTTTTTAACTTCTCCGACTTCTTTTGCGATCTTTACGATATCGTCTTTTTTCTCAAGTGCTTTCTTTACCATTTTTTTCTCCTTTTGTCTTTTCTTTCAGGATTAATTTTATATTCAGCCCTACGATTTTACATTTTTATCACAACCAAAACCGGCTGTCAACAAAAACTGGAAACGTTTCCAGTCCGCATGCATGATATACTTGAGGCATGAACAAAAAACGACCGGCAGCCGCTTCCCTGTTATTCATATTTCTCCTGGCCTTCACAGCCGTTATTACAGGCTGCCTGTTTATCTCCGCGGTATTTTACACCGGCGCCGTCGATACGGCGTCTTTTGCGGAAAAAATCGATATCGTACGGCGGCCGCTTTCCGGCATTGCCGCCGCGCTGATCCTGTTTCCCGTCCTGTCATCCGCGTTATACCTGCTCCTTCGGCGCGCATTCCGGAAACCCGCCCTTCCTCCGGATACTTTCGTCGTTTCGCCGTCAGGGCGTCTGACCGTCTTTACCGCAGCAGCCTCTGCCGCCGCTCTCGCCGCCGGCGTATTCTGGATCAAAACCAATCCCTACCCGCCGATCGCCGACCAGTACGTACTCTGGGACAGCGCCGTCGGACTGACGCAGGGGCTGCTCCTTCCGGAATACGCGGACTATCTGCGCTGCTATCCTTACCAGAAAGGCATGGTCCTGTTTTTTTCATTCGGCGTCCGGCTGTTCGGTACGCATCCGCTGCACTTTATACGGCCGCTTAACGTACTCTGCTTCGCCCTGATTCTCTGCCTGCTCACGTATATCGCCCGGCGCCTGTCCCGGTCCGAAGAGGCGGCCTGCCTGTGCGCCCTTGCCGCGCTGTTCTTTTCACCGCTTCTTCTGTATACCGTGTATGTTTATGCTACACTCCTGTGTCTTGCCCTGGTCCTCCTGTCGTTTGCCGCGCTCCTGTCCTTTACGGAACAGGCGGATGCGGGACGCTCGCCATCAGTCCCGGCAGGCGTTCCGGCCTGTCTTACGGTCCTTCCCGTAAGCATTGCCTGCGTCCTGTACGGCAGCGCATGGATCGCCGTCATCGCGGAAGCGCTGTACCTCATATGGCTGTTCATTAAATACCGCGGCGCGAAACCGTCCCCTTCCTTCCGCGCCTCTTTCGGTATCATCCTGGCGCTGTTTCTCCTGCCCGCGCTGTTAAACCGGGGAACGCAGAAACTGTTCACAGCCATGACAGGACTTGAAGAAACCGCAGGCACCCCTGCTTCCGCTTTCCTGGTGATGGGCATGTCCTCCGAAAACGGGGCGAACGGCCCGGGATCGCACAACGGTTACGATATCGCCTTATATTCGGAAAACAACCTGGATGACGAAAGAACGGCCGTCGAAGCGAACGCCGCGCTCAGGGAAATCCTCAGGGAATACCGTGCCGGGGAAAGAAAGCTTTCTTTCTTTTATGAAAAAACGCTTTACCAGTGGACTGACCCATGGTTTTCCTCCGCGTCGCTGACGCTCCATCCGAAAACCGTGCCGGTCACGGCTTCCGCCCGGTTCGAGCATCTGATGAACAGCGGGTTTTTCGACCGCCTCCAGGATTTCCTGGCCGCCTATCAGCTGTTTATCTACGCGGCGGCACTGTGCGCCGCTGTCCTTTTCCTGATAAAAGCAGCAGCCCGGGCAAAAGGAAAACCTGTTCAGGACGAAGTCTCCGACGGGACGGTGCTGCTCCTGCTGTATTTCTGCGGCGGTTTTGTTTTCCAGCTTTTCTGGGAAAGCAAATCCCGGTACTGCATGCCGTATTACACAGTCCTGTTCCCCCTGGCTGCATCCGGCATCCGGCTGGCTGCATCGCAAATTGCAAGGCCGGACGGTTCATTCTATAATAAGGAATCGACTGCAGGCCGGTCGCAGGACCGATCACAAAACCTTAAATGAAAGGCTGAGTAACATCATGAAAAAAATCATGGTCACAGGCTGTCACGGACAGCTCGGCATCGCCGTCAACAACCTCCTCTCCCGGGGCGGGGAATACGAATTATTCAATACCGACGTGGAAGACCTGGATATTTCCAGCGTCGACGCGGTCCTTGCGTATACCCGGGATATCCGGCCGGACGCCATCGTCAACTGCGCCGCTTTCACAGCTGTCGACGCGCAGGAAAAACAGGTGGACTTAAGCTATAAAATCAACGCGATCGGCCCCCGGAACCTCGCGATCGCGGCCTCTGAAACCGGCGCGCGACTGGTCCATATTTCCACCGACTATGTTTTCCCGGGAAATTCGCCGAAGCCGCTTACCGAGTTTGATCCGACAGGCCCGGTCAGCGTCTATGGGAAATCCAAACTGGCGGGCGAGGAATTTGTCCGCGCTTTTTCCGATCGGTACTATATTCTTAGGACAGCATGGCTCTACGGCGTCGGCAAAAACTTTGTCCGCACTATGCTGGCGCTCTCTGAAAACCATGACGAAATCACGGTCGTAAACGACCAGTTCGGTTCCCCGACTTCCACGAACGAGCTGGCGAAGGCAATCGCCTGCCTGCTGCCGAGCGACAATTACGGCCTTTTCCACGCAACCTGCGAAGGCGATACCAACTGGTACGATTTCACCAGGGAAATCTTCTCACAGGCAGGAAAAGCCACCCGCGTCATCCCGGTAACGACCGCCGAATACACGGCCGCCCATCCGGGCTCCGCGCCCCGTCCGGCATATTCGATCCTGGACAATTATATGCTCCGCCTGACGACAGATTTTTCATTCAAGCACTGGAAAGACGCGCTGACCGACTATATGAACGAAATGGGGTACGCGAAACTGTGACTGTAATCCGGGAACTTTTGCACAATCCGATCTTTGTCAGCGCGACTGCCGGATGGTTCGTCGCGCAGGTTTTAAAAATTATCATTGAAGTCCTGATCCAGGGAAAGGATTTCCACTTTTCCAGGATCGCGGGAAGCGGCGGTATGCCGAGTTCGCACAGCGCCACCGTCTGCGCCATGGTTGTAGCGGTTGCGGCCCGGTACGGTTTTTCGGGATTTGAATTCCCGATGGCATTCTTTTTCGCGTTCATCGTTCTCTATGACGCGCGGGGCGTCCGCCGGGAAACCGGTGAACAGGCCAAAGCCATCAACGCGATGATTGAATGGTTTGAAGGTCACGGCAAAGATATCCCCGGGCCCGACCAGTTCAAAGAGCTGATCGGCCATTCGCCTCTGCAGGTCCTCGTCGGCTCGGCACTCGGGATCATAATCGGCTTTATCGTCAGCGCGGCTTTCGGGCTTCTGTAAGCCGGCATCTGATCCAGAGGAAATAAAAACAACCGCTGTACCCTGGCATTCTTCTCAGGTACAGCGGTTTTTCAGCAGTTTTCCTGCCGGCTTTTCTCAAAAACCGGCAGATATGTATATCACATCAGGTCATATTTCTCGTCGAGATCTTCCATCGCACGGTAACCCTTGAACTGCATCAGGGCGTCCACGACGGCAATCCGGGCCATGGCTTCCGCGACCGGATAAATTCTCGGAAGAATGGAAGCGTCCCTCCTGGTAATCGGCGCAAGTTTTACATTTTCATGAGTTTCCGCGTCAATCGTCCGCTGGACAACGTCCACAGTCGGAGTCGGTTTGACAGCCAGGCGGATCCGGACTTCGTCGCCGTTGGAAATGCCGCCCAGGAAACCGCCGGCATTGTTGGTATAGAATTTCACCCTGCCAGTTTCTTCGTCCCAGTACATCTCGTCGTTGCACTCGGAGCCGACCATTTCAGCCACTTTGAATCCCGCGCCGAACTCGATGCCCTTGACGGCGCCGATGGACATCAGCGCGTGCGCGAGCGTCGCTTCCAGCTTATCGAATACCGGTTCGCCGAGGCCTGCCGGCAGGCCTTCAATCAAAAGTTCAATCACGCCGCCGCAAGTCTCACCGGTTTTGCGGACAGCCAGGATATCTTCTTCCATCCTGCCGACCATGTCGAGGTCCGGGCAGTTCAGATTATTCTTCCTGTAGTTTTCTTTTGCGGTCTTATAGTCAATCGGCTTTGCCTTGATCCCGTGAGACTCTATCGTATACGCGATAACGTCGATGCCGTATTTGTCCAGGATCAGTTTCGCGACAGCACCGCCGGCGACGCGGCTGACGGTCTCACGGCCGGAAGCTCTTCCCGCGCCGACCCAGTCGTTGTACTGACCGTATTTCTTCATAAAAGTATATTCCGCATGTCCGGGACGGGCCATGGACGCGTAGTCATGATACTGGCCGACGTGGACGTCTTCAATATCGTTGTTCGGGATCACGATGCCGATCGGGGCGCCGGTAGACATCTGATTTTCCATAACACCGGAGAAAATATAGACCCTGTCTTTTTCCTTACGGGGAGAATCCAGCTTGGACTGACCGGGTTTGCGCTTATCCAGTTCAGCCTGGATATCTTCCGCCGTAATCCGGATCCCGGCCGGACATCCGTCCACGATGGTTAACAGGCCGCCGTAAAGTTCTTTCGGAATATCCGGGCTTTTACGGAAGCATCCTGAATAAGATTCGCCGCAGGTCGTAATACGGAACAGCTTGCCGAATGTATTTCCTAACATAATAATTCCTCCCTGTTTTTGAAGTGTCCGTAATCTGATTTCCCGGAATATCCGGGTCTTTATGAAAATTATGGGATATATATGATATTTTGTAAAATATATTAAAACTATTTTATCGATAGGATATTTTTATATCATTATGCCTGCATGGCAGTCAATTTCCGCTTATTCCTGCCTCATCACTTCCCGCATGTGGATGCTGACAAATTCAGAAAACGACCGGATCAGCGGATACTCCTGAAGTTCCCGCAGCGTCGCGTAGTAGATGGAACGGGATATTTTTTCGCAGAGCGGTACAAACCGCACTTTGTCCCCGGCCAGGTCGCTCAGGAAATAACTGGAACAGAAAAACACGGCCATGTTGGAACCGGCAAGCTTGAGATTCATGCTGGTATGGTTGGATTCGCACAGAATATGAGGCTGGATCTTATGGATCCGGAACTGTTCCTCGAGCTGTCTGCTCAGGCTGGAATTCGGGAGCGGCATAATGACGTTCTGGTCCCGCAGGTCGCCGATGGAGATTTCTTCTTTCCGGGAAAGCGGGTTCTCTTTGGAAATGACCGCGACGTAGTCGTCGCGCAGAACTTCCTGTGCGTACAGGTCGGAGCGTTTCCCGATCTCGTTTTCTTTCGCAATCAGAAAGGCTGCGTCTATTTCCCGTTCCTCCAGTTCTTTCAGCAGTTCCAGACTTCCGTTGATCTGCAGTTTATACCGGATTCCCGGATTTTCCGTCTGGTACAGTTTCAGTATGTCCGTAATGCCGAGATAATCAGCCACCCAGAGGAGCCCGATCCGGATGGTGCCGCTCTTTAAGAGGCTGTAATCATTCATTATGGAAGAAATCTGGTCATATTCGTTGACGATCCGCTGGGCGCTCGCCACAAACTGCCTGCCCGCGTCCGTCAGCGAAACCGACCGGGAATGACGGACAAACAGCGGAACGCCCAGTTCTTTTTCCAGCGCGATGATCTGCAGGGAAAGCGAGGGCTGGGAAATATACAGTTTTTTCGCGGCGTTTGAAAAGCTCTGTTCTTTTGCCGCTTCCAGGACGTAAACCAGCTGCTGGTACTGCACCTGCTCCTCCTCCGCTTATGCCTGTTTATTCAGAATGATTTACTCTGCTTTTTATTGTATTCGAATGAACGAAACGCCGTCAATTTGCGGGCGGAACGTTTCTTCTTCCGGTTCATGCGTCGCCAGGATGACCGTTTTCCCCCGCGCTTTTCGTTCCGTAAAGGCCATGGCCTCCCGTTTCTGCTGAAGGTCCAGTCCCTTGAACGGTTCGTCCAGAAGCAGGATCCGGGAAGGTGCAAGGAGTCCCCTGACCAGCGCCGTCCTGCGCTTCATGCCGCCGGAAAACTCTGAAACCGGCTTTCCTTTTGCTTCCCGGAGCCCGAGTTCAAGAAGCGCCTGCGCGATCTCCTCTTCGGGCGTCCCCGGGCAGGCAATGCGGATATTGGTCATCGCGTCCAGGTATTCCAGCAGTCTGTCTTCCTGGAAGACCATCCGGATATCTTCGGCGGGAAATCCGGTGACTGTCCCGGCGTCAGCTTTTTCCAGTCCGGCCAGGATCCGCAGAAGCGTCGTTTTCCCACCGCCGGAAGGCCCCGTGAGAACCGTCAGGCCGCCGGACGCAAAACCGGCGCTGAAGTCTTCAAACACGCGCAGGTCCCCGTATGATTTATAAAGATGACGGACGTTCATTTCTTCCATCAGTCCCTCTTTTCCTGCCTGCCGTCCGGAAGGCTCTTCCCGGTACCGTCCGGCCCGTTTCCCGTAAGGCTGCGCATGAGCACTGCCCACCCCTTCCGGTGAATGCGCACCGTCAGAGCGCTGAGCAGCACAATCACCAGTGTCCACGCAAACAGGTCCGGCGTATCCAGATAGGTCTTTGCCTGCTGCAGATTGGTCCCCAGGGAGCGGGCAGGCATCCCGATCACTTCCGCGGCGGCGCCTGCCTTCCAGGCAAGCCCGGCTGCGGTATCGCCGGCCGACAGCAGGAACGGCGCTATGGATGGAATCACGAAATAACGGATCCTGGTTCCGGCCGGGACGCGGTAAAGACCAAGCATCTCTTTCAGCGGCTTATCTTCCGCGGAAAATCCCGCGCGGAAGGCGTCATAAAATACGGGAAAAACAATCAGAAGGACAATAACGAACGCCAGATATTCGGAAGAAAAACTGATGAGCAGAAGAATTATCAGGGAAACGACGGGCACGCTGCGGACGGCAGCGATCAGCGGTTCCAGAAGGATCCCGGCCGTCTCGAATTTATCGGCCGCCGCGGCTGCAATCAGCCCCAGGACGGCCCCGGCTGCGTACCCTCCGAGGATCCTGGCCGCGGAGCAGAGGACAGCCGTCCAGAATGACCGGGTCACGGAAAGCTCCGAAAGCCTCCGCAGCACCGTAACAGGCCCGGGCAGAAAAAGCGGCAGAGGATACAGGACGCTCACGGCCTGCCAGAGCACAAGCCAGAACAGGGCCGCGGCGATACGGATCTTTGTTTTTTTCTTTTCCCCGCCTTCAGAAATCCGCATAAAAATCATCATCCGGGAGCGTGCCGCCGACCGATCTGGGTTCGGCTTCATAAAGCACCCCGAGATACCCGGAGAGCTTTTCCTTCATTTCCTCTCCGTCCATGAAAACAAGGCGGCATGCGGGAATGGCCCGGACGGCCACCGCTTCGGGAACAATATCGAATCGCGCGATCCACGCGGCCGACCGCTCCGGATCGGCATTGACGCTGTTCACGCTGTTTCTGTAATCTTCAAGGAATGCGGCAACCTCTTCACGGTGTTCCGATACAAACGATCTGCGGGCTGCGATCACTCCGGTGATGAGGCCTGACGGAGCATCCTTTCCTTCCTGGAGCCTTTCCCATTCTTCGTTCAGGTCCGTCACGGTGTTTACCGCGGCGCTTTTGAGTTCCGCGGACGTGACAAAAGGCTGAGGCAGCATGGCCAGGCCCTGCGGATCTGCAAGGAGCGCCGCCAGGCACTCCGCGTGCTCGCTCTTCCATTCGATCCGCAGGTCCGTCTCCGGATCCAGACCGTTCTCCCGCAGGATATAATTCAGCGCGTATTCCGGCGTCGCGCCTTTGCCGGACGCATAGAGCGTCCTGCCTTTCAGATCGGAAACAGACAGCCCGTGTTCAGTTCCGGAAACGTCCGCCTGAGGCTCTCCATCCCTGTTTTCCACGATATACAGTACGCCCAGCGTATTGACCGCCAGCACCTCCAGATCCCTGTCCAGATTCCGGTACAGCACGGCGGCGAGATTGGCCGGCATGGCCGCGATATCGGTCTTCCCCTGCGCCAGGAGCGGAGGGATCTCATCCACGGCGGAAACGATCCGGAACTCATACGCGCCGCTTCCGGCATCTTCCGATTCCGCCATCATGGCCGCCATGCCCATTGCGGTCGGTCCTTTGAGCGCGGCGATCCTGAGCGGCGCTTTGTCTTCGGCGGATCCCGCCGCCTCATACGTTGCCGTACAGCCGGAAACAAGAAACGAAAGGATCAGCAGCATCGCCAGGAATTTACGCATTATTCGTTCTCCCGGCCCGCTTCCGCAAAAGCTCTTTTCAGATCGTCTTCCTCCAGGATTGAAAGGATATCCTGGTAATTGCTCTGGAACGCGTGCGCGTTCGTGGATACTTTCTTATGCAGGTTCACGGCGGCCGTCGCTTTCGCGATCGGCTGGAGCGTACCGGCGCCGGCTACGCATCCGCCCGGGCAGGCCATTCCCTCCAGCAGGTAACCGTTGTATTTTCCGGCCTTGGCTAGCGACAGGAGTTTGCGACATTCCGCGAGGCCG